>TBL_comb47_HYPODRAFT_10000857_pt1 | contig 39890 bp, 20 predicted proteins | sample TroBogypolimnion_40_FD_10682 | JGI IMG/M metagenome (IMG submission 10682)
CTTCATCAGAATAGTCATCATGCAGAAATTTTTTTTATAACTTAAAAATCAATATTATGACAACTTTTGAAAAACATTACATCGGAAAAGGAACACAAGTAGAAAACCTTGACATCATTAAGATCGTGTTAACTGTAGAAGGACTTGAAAAAGCAGTGTTTGAAATGAACGGAGTAAAATACCTGAGCTTTGAGGTGGCTAAATTGCGCGGAGAAGACAAATTCGGCAGAACCCACACTTGCTATTATCAGTGCAAAGTTTCTTCAGCCATCCCAACTCAGGACGAAGCAGCAGAGAAACAAAAGAAATCCGGTAAAAAGAAATCAAAGAAACAGGCTGCCGAAACTGAAGACGATCTTCCTTTTTAACTGAAAACCACAAGAGAGCCGAAAGGCTTTTTTGTGTGTCGTACATTTCCACTGGAATCAATACATAGTCGAATTGCAGCATGAAAACAGGTCCGCTTTGTACCGAAATAATTTTATATTTACGCACCAGTTTTTAAGAAACACAGATTATTGACAATTAAACTTTTTAAGAGATGACAAAAGCAGATATCGTTAAGGAAATTAGCCAAAACACCGGAATTGAAAAAGTTACCGTAGAAAAAGCAGTTGAAGCTTTTATGGAAACAGTGAAAGATTCTTTAACCGGGGGAAGTAATGTTTATCTTCGCGGTTTTGGAAGTTTTATCGTAAAAAAAAGAGCAGAAAAAACTGCACGTAATATTTCAAATAATACTAAAGTTATTATTCCGGCCCATGTCGTTCCTTCATTTAAACCAGCCAAAGAATTTGTTGCACAGGTTAAAGAACAAGTAAAACAAGAAGATTATTGGCAGTATAATGGCAATTCGATTGAAGAACGTTTGTTTCCACTAGTCCTATAAGGATAGCTGCACTCCGCGCTAATTCGTTCGTTCGCCAAGCAATCTTCAATATTAAACATGTAAGCTCTGAATGATTGGACTGAATGCCGGTCATTCAGAACATACACCTTGCCAAATCAAGGACTGATAAACAAAGTACTTTTAATTCATTTCACTCACCCGATTTGCCAATCCCTTAATTCATTTCCCTTCATTATCATTCCGATCATTCATTTCAGGTTCATGCCAAATATGTTCGGTCACTGATTAAACGAAACCCCATTCCACCCCTGTCGTTAAGATTCGCCGGTACTATAAAAAGTCAATCAAAAAGCACATCCTTCAGATCAGTCATCTGATTTAATACGGAATCAACTAATCAGTTTTCTGCTAAATTTTATTTTCTCTCCTTTCGTACGAACAAATAAATTCAACATTCATCCTTTTAAGTTGATAAGTATTTACTTGTGCTTCGCAACAAGGACTCCATTGGTATTTCTGTCAGCATCAGGACTGAACCACCATAGATCAAAACTGATTCTGACATCCACAGTGGTGGCTATTGTGTGGCTCCACAGTGGATGCTATTTGGCAGAATAGAGTGTGCTAACTGGCATAAAGGTGCTGCTATTAGGCTGCATAGCGGCTACTGTGTGGCTGTGTGGAGCGTCATATATCCGCATTTTCTGCCTTTTTTTCTGCCTGCAAGCTTAGGGCGTGCTCGGATATATCAACACAGAATCAAATCCATTTTCGGATTTGATTCTGTTATTGCTTTATTTTCAGATTATTGGATAAAAATAATCCGGAAATATTATTTTTCATTTTGATGATCACAACTTTTTTCTTCAAAGAAGAAAGTTGGCAAAAAAGAACTTGCGCCAGTCGTTTTGCAAACGACTGAAAAATTCAGGGACCTGCTTCGAACCTAAATTTTTTAGCGCTTGTTTCCTTCGGATTTTGAATGTAAGATAGTAATGATTGGAAATTAAAAGAGGATCAAATAAGTGTCTTACTCTCGACGTATTACTAATCCAAATTTTTCTCGTTAATTAACAATACTTTTCATTTTAAATTGATTACAACAAATATCTGTCCGTTTTCTGAACTATTAAATATTCAATAGAAATACCAACGTTCATGTTCGAATTATAACATTTAGTTGCGCTTAGTAAGAAAAGCCTGATTATTAAAACATTAAAGACCAAACCACTGTTCATAAAGATTTTTTAGTCTAATCGATTACAGATATTGATTGATGAGTAAGATTCCTAAAATTGTTGCTATTTTTGAGAGCAAATATAAATCAGAAATATGGTTATCCGAATACAATATTTCTTACGCATAATGCTTCTGATCCCAATTCTTTTAGCGGGTCTTAATTTGTTTGCGCAATTGGATAATTCGCATCCCTTTAGTTTCAAAAATATTGGACTTGAAAATGGACTTTCAAACTTATCAGTTTCTTCCTTTTGTGAAGACGATTTGGGTTTTATCTGGATAGGTACTTCCAGAGGAATTAATCGTTTTGATGGAAATAATTTCGAACAATTCTTTTTCGCAGACAATGATTCTTCCTCGCTATATCATGATTTTATAACAACCTTAGTTGTTAAAGATAGAAAGCTGTTTATAGGTACAAACAATGGTTTAAATACCTATGATATTGAAAAAGAAAAGATGCATAGAACTGGTTCATTAAATACCAGTTATACGGCATTGGTATGTTGGGGAGATGTAATTTATGGAGCACCTGTTTTTGCTGGATTGGAATACTATAATCCCTTAAAAAATAAGATGATTCACCTGGATGTTTTCCCAAACAGGATCATGATTAATCAGCTTATCAGTGATAAAAACAATGGGCTCTGGTGCTTACCAACTTTGAATTATTTGCTGCTTTATAATCCAAAATTAAGCAAACTTACAAAATTTGATTTTAAAAATGAGCTTGATAATTCGGGCATTAAAACATTAAACTGTGGTAAAATTGTAGGCAATAATTTGTGGATAGGCTCTAATAATGGAATACATCTTTTCGATATCGATCAAAGGAAATTACTTTCAAAGTCTCAACTTCCTGAAAGTTTAATGGCTTTGAAAAATATTGAAATAACTTGTATTGAAATAGATAAAAATTCCTTATGGATAGGAACCAAAACTGATGGCTTATTTGTTTATAATTTATCTTCCAGACTGATACAACATTATAACAAGGATGAAATTAACAATATTAGTTCATCTTTTCTGCGGACAATCTTCATAGATCACAATAATAATGCCTGGCTGGGTACTTTCGATACTGGGATTGATGTATCTTTTGAACATTGCAAAAACTTCAATTTTGATAAAGTTTTAACCAAATATACGGATAAGAAATTTGTTAATTCGATCGTTTCCGACAATAAGAGCCATATCTATATAGGCACTAGAAACTATGGACTAATCGTTTATGATATCAACTCGAAAAACATAAAGAATTTCACTAAACAGAATAGTTTATTTTCAAGCAATCACTTACAGTCCATGGTATTGGATTCACAGGGAAAGTTATGGATTGGCGCTGAAGAAAATTTGTATAAAATGAATCCTGTCAATAATAAAATTGAGCTTTTACATTTGCCATATGATATGACAAGTGACCTCAGTTATCTGCAATATCCTGTTGGTTCAAACTCTTTTATAGAAACTCAGGAGAGAACGATGTTAATTGCCACTGGTTCAAAGGGAATTCTTAAGTTCGATTTAAATGGAAAATATTTGGACAGCAACGATAAGATGGGATCGAATATCACACAAATAATATCATCCGGAAATGGCAAGTTTATCGTGAATTCTTATGGTCAGGGAATATTTGAATATAATAGCAAAACTGATCTATTCGTTTCCTTAACCGATAAGCTAAAAATAGATCAAAAAAAGACTCATGAAGCTATTACCATATTTTTGGATAGTGATGGAATTTTATGGGTTGGGAACTTTAAATATGGACTATTCAGATATGATTTACAAAATAATTCATTAAAAACTTATACGACCAAAGATGGTCTTCCAAGTAATGATGTGATCGGGATTACTGAAGATATAAACCATCGGCTTTGGATTAGTACCTCATATGGTTTATCGAGTTTCGATAAAAAAAATGAATTCATAAACTATTTCTTTAATGAAGGGACTGGAAATCAGCAATATCATCAAAGGGCAGTTTTTAAAGAAGAAAGTGGAACCATTTATTTTGGCGGGAATAATGGACTTACCTATTTCAATCCGAAATCATTAGGTAATGACAATAAGCAATCACCCAAGATCGTATTAAAGTCGTTGAATATTTTCAATCAGAAAGTGTTCCCTAATGATCAATCAAGATTGCTAAATACAAACCTGGCATACACCAGTAAAATCAGACTCAATTACAAATACCCGGTTTTTAGTATTGACTATGTAGGATTTGATTACATCGCTTCCAACAAGCTGAAATATGCATACATGCTTGAAGGATTCAACGACGATTGGGTTTATGAACAAAACCGGACACGTGCCAGCTATTCTAACCTGAAACCTGGCACTTATACATTTAAAGTAAAGGCTCAGAATAATAATGGCGTTTGGTCTGAGAAACCGGCAACGCTTACAATTGACGTGATTCCTGCACCATGGAATACAATATGGGCAATTCTAATCTATTTTTTGATCATCGTTTTTGCTGTTTATTTTGTATTCCGGATCATATTCCGTTCGAAGCTTTACAAGCAGGAACTTGAAATTGAGCATCGGGAGCATGCCAGGGAAAAAGAGATCAATGATATGAAAATTAGGTTTTTTGCGAATATTTCACATGAAATCAGAACTCCGTTAACGTTGATTTATGGAATTGTTGAGAAACTTTCTACAATACCAATTTCTGATTTAAAAAATACTCCGGTATTATCGAGGCTGAGATATAATACCGAAAGACTTTTAAAAATGGTCAACCAGTTGTTAATGTTTAAAAATCTCGAAAGCGATGCATTGAGTTTGTATATTGAAGATGAAAATGTTATAAGTTTAACCAGGATATTTGTTGAGCCTTTTATCTTTCTTGCAGAGAGCAAAAACATTAATATCGAATTTGTCTTTTTAATTGATGACCTCACTATTCCTTTAGATCGTGATAAGTATGAAAAAATACTAAGCAATTTACTTAGTAATGCACTCAAATTCACCAATTATCAAGGTCTTATCAAGGTGGTGGTTGACCTTAAATCTGAGATTGAGGTAACAAAAGAGTATAATAACCCCAATCAGGTTAAATTAACAAAGCCCATAAACTATCTCGAAGTCCAGGTTCAGGATAATGGGATTGGGATACCAAAACATGAAATTAAAGAAATTTTTAATAGGTATAAACAGGTTGCAGGCAATATATCTTCAGGTCCTGATTATTCAGGTTCAGGAATTGGACTTAATTTTACAAAACGATTAGTCGAGTTGCATAAAGGGTCGATTAAAGTGGAAAGTGCAGAAGGGAAAGGTTCAATATTTTCATTTGTGATACCTATTTCTTACGAAATATACGAGAGTAAAGATTGGGTAAGAGAAAGTAATAAATCTGAAACTGCAGATTCTTTTGAACCTGTCTTGATTTCAGAGGAGCAAAATCTGGAAAATTCAATAAAAATAATGATCGTTGAGGATGACACTGAACTCAATGCCTTTATTAAGGAAAGATTATCCGAATTCTACAAAGTGATTTCCGCATTTAATGGTGCCGAAGGATTAACGCTTGCAAAAAGTCAGCTTCCTGATTTAATAGTAGCTGACATTATGATGCCATTGGTTGATGGTATTACCATGTGCCAAAAAGTAAAAGAAGATGCTTTGCTTTCTCACATTCCGATAATCTTACTTACAGCCAAATCTGACATCGAAGATCAAATTTCAGGCTATAAACACGGAGCCGATGCTTATGTTGTTAAGCCATTTAATTTCTCGCTTCTGAAAAGCCAGATAGATGCGCTAATCAAAATTCGCAGGAAGTTACAGAAGTTATTCCAAAACGGTCTGGTACCAAACCTTCAAAAATCAAATTTAAATCAGATTGATGTTAATTTTATTCAAAAAATGGATCTGATAATTCAAGAGAAATATGTCAATAACTCATTTAATATTGAAGATTTGGCAATGGGAATGAATATGAGCAGATCAAGCTTTTACCGTAAATTTGTAAGCCTGACTAAGATTTCGCCTAATGATTATCTTCGCAAATACCGAATCAACAAATCGATTGATTTGATGAATGAAGGTGTTTTAAATCTTGGTGAAATAAGCGATTTGTGCGGATTTAGTACTCAAGGGAATTATTCAGTTGCCTTTAAAAAAGAGAAAGAAGTTAGCCCTAAACAGTATCAGCAATCACTTCTGGGAAAAAACAAATGAGACAAATAAATAAAATACCTGAATTTATCCTGTTCCGAGAACAAATCATACGAACTTGCGGCGATTTCCTATAATTGAAATCTCACGAAATAGGTTCGCTATAGTTTTTCACCATAAAAAATATCTTTATCCTTCAAATGAGATTCTGCCAAAGTAAGAGGTAATGATTATGCATTGAACCTATTAGCAAAGGACACCAATACTCTATCCATTCAGATATTCTTCTGGAAAGCTCCAGACCTACTTCCCATGTACAAGGAATGTATCCGAAAAGGGATTGTGTCGTATTTGCTTTGGTTAAATAAATCTATGACTGATTTGCAACTGTATAAAGATCTAGATTTTAGTATAGGTGCAGATCAGTCATCGTACTGATATAGAAAAGAAATACCCTTCTGTTCACTTCTAGTTCCCGAATTCAAAACCGGTATGGTTTATAGTTGCATTCCACTGATTAGTCCTTTTAATCGATGGTCTTTCTGCAAACAAACATTTTTAAGGGGCTACATGTGTGTGACTCTTGATTGTAAAATAAAATGCCAAAATATTCGATCTGTAAATAATTCTCCTATTTTAAAAGCGATTTCCGTGATACAAAAGTCACTTTTTTGATCTGATTCAATAAAAAATGTTTTTTGAGACAAATTCATAAAATATTTACCAAAAATTAATACCGATCTATTGCGATGCATGCGATATTGCAGGCAGAAAAAATAACAAACTTAACTTTACCCATATGTTGAAAAACTTACTCGCAGCAATTTTCTTAATTGTTTTTTTAGGAAGCTTTGCGGAAAATGTCTATTCTCAAAAAACCTCCACAAAAGTTATTACCGGAACAATTAAAGATGCTGGTAATGGTGAAGTCATTCCAGGTGTTACTATTGTAATTCAGGGAACGACCATTGGAACCATCTCTGATTTCGACGGCAAATACAGTATTAATGTTCCGTCATCAAAATCTGTTCTTTCATTCTCATTTGTTGGCTATGATGTACAACAAATTCCCATTGAGAGTAAACAAGTTATAAATGTTGCCTTAAAAGCCACTATTAGCGAAATCAATGAAGTTGTTGTTACAGCACAAGCTAAGGGACAGAAAAGCGCCATCGTAGAACAAATCAATTCAGTTACGCTTAAAAATGTTGTTGCAGCAGACCGGTTACAGGAAAACCCAGATGCCAATGCTGTTGAAGCTATCGGACGCCTGCCCGGAATCTCTGTTTTACGCTCTGGTGGTGAAGGCTCTCAACTGGTTATCCGCGGTCTGGAACCAAAGTATACCCAGCTAACTCTGAATGGCGTACAAATGTCGGCCGGGTTAAATGGAATTTCGCAATATGCATTACGGGGAGCTGAAGTATTTAAATCACTGACTGCTGATATGGATGCTAACTCAGTTGCTGGTACGGTGAACCTAAAAATCAGGGAAGCGCCTCAAAATCTTCATTACAGTATCATGGCGCAGAAAGGTTACAACAACCTTAATAAAGACTGGGGAAATTACAAGTTACTGGGCGAATTCAGTAATCGGTTTATGAAAGATAAACTGGGCGTATTGTTTTCGGCTAATGCCGAACGCGTTAATCGTAGCACACAGACCATGAGTGCCGCTTATGGAATTGATGGTAATGACCCTAATGGTAATATATTAATAAACAATTTTAACCTGAATAACATTTCTACCATCATTGACCGTCGTTCGGTGTTGCTTTCTTTCGATTATAAAGTATCACCTGGTACAACTTTAATGCTCTATGGGATGTACAACAATTCCCAGACTGCGAGCCAAAATCAGGCAAAATCTTATGGCGTAGGTGGATCAGGTTCAGTCGGATATAGTTTTTCCGATAATCCGGACGATCATTCCAATAATTACCAAACAGCACTCAGCGGAGAATCGAAACTAAACTTTCTGAATATCAAGGCTGATTATGGTGTAGCTTATTCATACAGCAACGCTAAGAGCCATTCAAGAAACTGGGGTTATACTTTTAATAATGCATCCACATCGGCCATTACCGATATTGAGCACCGAAAAATGACTCCGGCAGAACTTCAACCCTTATTTACCGACAATCCAGATCGGTTAATTGACTGCGCGTTAAACGGCCTGGGTGTATATGATAGTAAAACGGACGATAAAAGCCTGAATGCCTACCTGAATTTCAGTATTCCGTTTACAATTGGAGATCTGATTACTGGAAATTTTAAAGTGGGAGGAATGTATCGTAACAGAAAACGTCTAAAGAATGATATAGCAGGAAGTCAGGGCTTAGACCCCAATGGGAATGTGTTTGGTGCAAAAGTGATGGGTGATTCACTCAATTGGGTGGTTAATAACTCACGGGCTCAGATTTCTGCTGAAGGTTTAAATACTGGTAAAAATATAAACTTTCTTCACGGCCAATACAACTTTGGACCTGCATTCGATTTTAATCGTTTGAACCAAATGTCGGACATGTGGGAAAAAATTTCGGAATATTACTGGAAGCAAGGACCCAGTGTTTGGCAACCCATTTTTGGGTCGCAGTCGAAGATTGGATATGCACAAGATGTGAGAAATTGCGTCATGAATAATCAGAATGTCGATGAGACCTATTCAGCAGGTTACATGATGGCAGAATTCAACTATGGGAAATATGTGATGTTCCTTCCGGGAATCCGTCTCGAAAAAACTCATGACAACATGAAGGGACTTTACGCAATACCCCCACAGCTTCCTCCTTCGATTGATGCTCCTCTTCCTGCATTCGATACCACAGCAGTAAGATCCGATCAGTTTATTCTGCCGATGATTCACTTGCGGATTAAACCAACCGATTCCTATTATCTTCACCTTTCATACACACAAACTTTAAGCCGTCCGGACTACGGAGCAATTATGCCAAATTACTTTGTAAATACAGGCTGGTCGCCTTTTACATATAATGCCGGAAATCCACAATTAAGACCTGAACTGTGGACCAATTACGATGCACAGTTTACTTTTCACAAAGACAAAATCGGTCTGTTATCGTTCACCGCATTTTACAAAACAGTGAAGGACAAAATCTGGCAGCGATCTTATGACCGTATCAAAGGCGATCCGCTGATTCCACCATTTTCTGATGCATCGAAAGTATCTGTTAGCCTGTGGGAAAACCATCCATACAAAGCCTACGTAAAAGGATTGGAAGCGGAATGGCAAACCAATTTCTCTTATCTGCCCAAACCATTTTGTTACTTGACCATGACGGCTAACTATACCTTTACACAGTCGGAAACCAATTACCCTCAATCATATTTTGTCTTAAAAACCCCTCCAGGAGGAGGACGCCCGACTTCTGTGAGGATTGATACTATAACTACCGGACCAATGATTTATCAGCCACGAAACATTGCCAATGTTTCATTGGGTTATAACAAAAAGGGGTTCAATGCCTGGTTGTCGTTTCAATACAATGGTCAGATCAATACCGGCGTAAACTACAGGGGTGTTTCTCGTTTGAACAGTGAAAAGAATCACTTTTACCGCTGGGATTTGCAGTTGACCCAGAAATTTGCCATCCGAAGAATCCAGGGATTTGAAGTAATAGCAAACATTGCCAACCTCAGCGATTTTACGGAAACACAAAAGCTGAGTGGCGATCCGCGGCCAATCTATCAGGAAAACTACGGATGGACGGCCGATCTTGGCTTCAGATTTAGGTTTTGAGAACTTTAAAAACAATTTCAATTTAATGAATGATCAATGCAGTTTTTAGTTCAAAGGAAACATTTGACCCACCCCAATACCTAAATATCAGGTATCTCCTCTCACTTCATGAAGTGAGAGGGCCGGGGAGGGTTGAATGAGTTCTAATCAAATTAATTGCACTTTAAAATATGACTTAAAAGAATCCTAAAAAGGAAAGGAGCTGACTTGACAATTAATTATTTATGAATTTTATTTACCTGTTAAACAATAAATTACAAACTTAAAAATTAAAAAAATGAAGAAAATTTACACAACTGCATTATTGGCAATATGCCTGTTGTTCGGTTATTCGGGCATGGCCCAGACTATTTTGGTGGTTAATCCAGGAATAGGAACCTTGAATGCTGCAATTAAGGCTAATGGAGGCAACAAAATTTACCAACTGAAGGCCGGTGAATGGTATGGCCTGGATGCCCCAATCGAAAATGTGGATTTCCATTTGCAAATTATTGGCGCTGAACCTGCCGTTGTTGGTGGAAAACCTGCAACTCTTCAAACCGGTAGTGATGTAAATGGAGCACCTTTTGATAAAATGTTTGATTCAAAAGGAGATATAACTTTAAGGAATATCTATTTTGTTAACGCTGATCTTAATGCACAGGTTGGAAATCAATTTCTTGTCGAAAGCACAGCTAGCACCCATATAATCATCGACCGTTGCGTCCTACAGCCTGTATCTGTAGCAACTGCGGTTAGCGGTGTGGCAGGATTTATTAAAACTTACTTTACAAATAATTTGGCGATTGGATTTGGCCATCAAATCAGTCCAAACGATGGCCACTTTTTTGCTTATAGTAGCAACGACGGAACTGGATTGGACTCGCTTTATGTTGAAAACAATACTTTCGTCTGCATGGGAATGAATATGTTCAGTGGAAACTTCGCAAGCCAGGTAAACAACTATGTGAATTTTAACCACAATACTTTTTGCATGACTAAAAGTCAGATCGACTGGGCTGATTTTAAAAAAGAACAATATTGGACCAACAACCTGATGTTCGACCTGCAAACACAGCCTTATGCAACTAACTGGCAACCTATGCCAGGTGGTGATGCTGCTAGACCAAAGCCAAACCTCATTTATGCTGATACGTTGAAAGGCGAAACTCTTCCATCTCAGCGTCCTGTTTTCGTTGAATATAATTCGCATTACCGTGCTCCTGGATTTTGGTCTCTTATTGTTGAATTAAATACTTTCTCTAAAGCTAATAAACTTCCTGGGCTATATTTATACCCATTAACTTGGCCAAAAGATTCAGTTGATTGTCGTGAGGCACAGATGTTTAATAGCACTGGTTTCCCAAGATTCAAATATGGAAATACAATCACAGATGTTGATCCTCAGTGGACTGATGCCAAGATTTATGATCACGAAGCCAATTTCATTAAATGGACAAAACCTGCAACTTTTGTTCATGCTCTTGGTCAGCCTGCAACCAATTACCCACCAGCAACAGAATGGGCACAGTGGTGGTGGATTCCAAATGCTTCCATACATCCTCCGCTAGGTGATTTGTCAATCAACGATGTATGGCCTGTATTCGACGGAACCTATAAAAATAATCAGACTCTTCATGGTTCAATCGAGATGAATGTACCTCTTGGTGACTTAAACTGGTATCCTGCTGCGAAAACTGCATGGAAAGCAAATAAAGCTAAAATTGATACTTACATCAAAGCCGGCAATACTGGACAAATCGATATCGGTTATAATCCAACTTCAGCTAAGAGTATGAAATCAGAAGGTTTCAACATGTTCCCGAATCCAGCTCAAAATGTATTAAACATCAGCGGAGCAAGAAATGCTGAAATCACATTCATGAACATTGACGGCCGTGTTATAAAAACTGTTCGAAATGTATCTCAGGTAAACATTTCTGATCTTTCGAACGGCTCATATTTAGTTAAAGTAGCTATAGGTGATAATGTTTCAGTACAAAAACTACTTATTGCAAGATAAGTTCTTATTACATTTTATACTAATATTGATACATAATATTGTGATATAGATGTTTAATTGATTTTTGCAATGCAATTTCCATAACGTCGTAAATAGCAGCTACACTATCACAATGGATTAGTATAAAACAATGAAAAGGAGAGTTTTGATTTTCATTTCTCTCCTTTTCTGTTTTGAAAAACTACATAATCAGACATAAGTGTATATGTGGTATACTTACCCATCATTCAATTTTTTAATAAAAGATTTTCAGATGAATACAGAAGAGATACTTAATTTATTTGAGCTCATCAAAAATGCTCCGGAAGAAAATTGGGAATACAATAAACGTAGGTTAATCGAAATACTGAGCGACTATGAAAAGGAAAAAAGTGAATCGTTTGTTATGAATGGGAAATATACTGATGCATCGACTGTAACAGAAAATGTATCTGAAACACTCCATTTAATTAGTAATACAAATTCACTTGATGAGATTCTAATCATGCCCCATATTAGGGAGAAGTTCAAGCAAAGAATTTTTTCTCAGCTTCAAAATGTTTAGACTTTATTAAATCAAAAAGCTTATAATTTACCGACCACCAATTTTTGGTGTCACAATAAGATTTTAGCCTTTTTTCGACACATTAATTAATATTAAAATGAATATTGTTGTTAAACTTTATAGAGTTGCCCGCATTTCATATTCCAAGTATGAGATCCAACAATGGTGTCTTTGGTTTCCTTTTTGGATTCCAATAGTTCCTAATACAAATATAGAAATCAAAGATTTGGCGGATTCATTCGTCAATGAAATTATATAATTCAACCGCACTAAACCTAAGTAAAATGATTTTTAAAGATTACAAGTTACACACTTATTTTGCTTCCATAATGTTGCTATTTATCTTTGGGTGTACTTACAAACACTCTGATGAAAGCAAATCAAAAATTCTCGCCAAAGAAAATATTTTGACCAGGCAATATTTATCGCCTGTTAAAATTTTGTGGAAATCGGATCAATCAAACCAGTATATTATTAATGCAGAAAAGCTCTTAGAAACCGGAAACGGTCAGGCCGACTTAGTTGGAGCTAATTTATGCTTGTTAAAAGCAGATGATAAAGAAAATACAGCAATTCTTCTTGATTTTGGGAAAGAAATTCAAGGAGGAATTGAAATTGTTACAGGTATGTTTAAAGAACAATTGCCCATAAGAGTAAAAGTTACATTGGGCGAATCAGTCAGTGAAGCCATGAGTAGCGTGTTTGGTACGACTGCTACTAACGATCATGCCATGCGTGACTATGAACTTTCATTGCCATGGCTTGGTAAAATTGAAGTTGGAAACAGTGGCTTTCGGTTCGTTAAAATCGAACTGCTTGATACAAAACGGGAACTTAAACTTAAAGAAGTAAGGGCAATATCTATTTTTAGAGATATTCCTTACCTGGGTTCCTTTAAATCGAACGACGAACGCTTAAACCAGATTTGGCAAACAGGTGCCTATACCGTGCATCTGAATATGCAGGATTACCTTTGGGATGGGATAAAACGAGACCGGTTGGTATGGGTAGGCGATATGCACCCTGAAGTTATGACAATTCTCTCCGTTTTTGGATACAATGAAGTTGTTCCAAAGAGTCTCGATTTAATCCGCGATATCACCAAACTTCCGGATTGGATGAATGGAATCAGTTCATATTCCATGTGGTGGGTATTGATTAATTATCAGTGGTATATGAATAATGGCGATTTGGACTACCTAAAAAAAAATCAGGATTACATATACAGCCTGCTCGATTTGCTTGAGAAAAAAATTGATGCCGATGGTAAAGAAAATCTGGACGGAAATCGCTTTTTAGATTGGCCTACCAGTCCAAATAAGGAAGCTATTCATGCTGGTTTACAATCGCTTATGGTCATGACATTTGATGCCGGAGAAAAAATTGCTAACATATTGGGGAATAAAGATAAAGCTACTCAATTTGAGAGCACAATTCAATTGCTTAAAAAACAAGTTCCTAATCCTAATGGGAACAAAGCCGGTGGTGCATTACTGGCTTTATCCGGATTAGCAGATTCGAAAAAAATTAATGAAACACTTTTATCGGTAAATCCAACCGAAGGCATTTCAACTTTCTATGGCTATTATGTACTTCAAGCGCGTGCAAAAGCCGGAGATTACCAGGGAGCGCTGGATGTAATACGCAAGTACTGGGGTGGAATGCTCGACCTGGGAGCAACTACTTTCTGGGAAGATTTCGACCTGAAATGGATGGAAAACGCTGGTAGAATTGATGAAATTACACCTGAAGGGAAAGTTGATATACATGCCACTTACGGTGGATATTGCTACGTGGGCTTCAGACACAGTCTTTGTCATGGTTGGGCTTCGGGGCCAACGTCCTGGCTATCGCATTACGTTCTTGGTATTAATATACTTGAACCAGGCTGCAAAAAAGTAAAAATTGAACCTCATCTGGGCGATTTAATGTGGGTGGAAGGAACCTATCCAACGCCTTTGGGTGTAATTTGGGTAAGGCACGAAAAGCAAGCTGATGGAAGCATCAAATCTGAAATAAAAGCGCCGGAAGGTGTGGAAATTACCCGGTAATTCATCGGCATTAAAGCAACCCAATCTAACGCCAGCGAAATATGAAAACTAAATCATTATTAATAGTTGTACAATATTTTCTTTTCCTTTTATCAACCAATCTGTCGTTTGGCCAGAATTCAAATCAACTGAGTACAATCAGCACCCAATGGACTGCAACCGATGCGCTGGGTCGGAAGTTGCCATCTGCAACCGATGTTGGCACTCGACCAAAGGATAAATATGTTGGTATGTTTTACTGGACCTGGCATACAGATGCCAATGCCACTTTTTCACCAGTAATGAACATTACTGAAATTCTGAAAAAGTACCCTGAAGCTGCTACTGATGCTAATCACCCGGCCTGGCAAGGAATAAGTCCTGGTGTTTTCTGGTGGGATGAGCCTTTGTTTGGATACTATAGAACTACCGACGAATGGATTTTGCGTAAACATGCCGAAATGCTTGCCGATGCTGGTGTTGATGTGGTATTCTTCGATTGTACCAATGGAAGCCTGACCTGGAAATCATCGTACACGGAACTGCTGAAAGTATGGGAAAAGGCACGTCAGGATGGCGTAAATACCCCGAAAATTGCGTTCATGATGCCTTTTGGCGCGGTGGATAATGCAACAGTTTCAATTAATGAATTATATTCCGACTTATACAGCAAAAATCTATATTCAGATTTGTGGTTTATGTGGAATGGCAAACCGGTCATCATGGGTTATCCGGAGATGATGCCTCAACCTGGACAATCAGCCGGATTGAAGTTTCACGCATCATCAGCATTTGCTGGAATAGCTGTACGATGTCCAAGTTGGGGAAATAATATTGGTGATCTAACGATGCGTTTGTACAAATGGAATACAAATTATGCCCTAAGTGTTTCTTCCGCTCCAATTGCTTCCCAAACATTTGTAAATTATAATGACAATCAGCTGCTTGAAATGTCTGTTTCTCAACAACCTGTCGGTGATTATGTGTGGGAATTGAATAAAGGAACCGAGATGGTTGGGGTATGGAAATGGACCGACAGCACCGACCCCATTACCAGCTTTTTCAATGGTGCAGTTGTTGCTGGTGCTTACGAAAGTCAGATTCTGTATCCACCTTCAACTTCATACACTAATTTGACCAATGGAGTAGCACATATCCCGGTACAAATATTCGGTGCTGGAATTAGTCAGGAAAGAATCGATTCGATGAAAGCATTCTTTACTTTCCGCCCGGGACAGCCTGATTACACGAACGGACCAACCCGCAACGACCAGTGGGGCTGGCTTGAGAATTCTCCGCAACATGGATATGCTCCAAAAACAGACGGAGGCTTCGAGGAGGCTACTGTTGGTGTTGCTCAGAATGCTTCGGACGCCAGCGGCGGACATGCATCCGGCTTTAATACCCCGCTTACTTACGGAAGGAGTTATACGAAAGCTTTCGGCCAGGATACCCGCCCGGAAGCCTATTTAAAAGGCCTTAATTTTCAGGAACAATGGGATAATGCTAATTCGCTTAATCCTGATTTGGTTTTTGTTACCGGCTGGAACGAATGGATTGCCGGCCGATGGTTCAATTGGGATGTAAAACCGTTTGCTTTTGTAGATGAGTACAGTGCCGAAAAAAGTCGTGACATCGAGCCGGTCAAATCCTGGGGAAACAAAGGTGATGTTTATTACAACCAGTTAGTCAGTAACATCCGGAAATTTAAAGGAATGGCGCCAGCCGACACGGTTTCCGGTTTAAAAACAATTGATCTGGCAAACTCCGGAAGTTGGGCCGATGTTAAACCCGCTTACCAAGCCTACAAAGGAAACACATTGCACCGAAACAGTCCCGGACAAGGTGATTCGCTGGTTTACACCAATACCACCGGACGAAACGACATTGTTGCAGCAAAAGTCGCCCGCGACGATGCGTACGTTTATTTTCAGGTACAAACGGCTGATAATCTGACACCGAAAACCGATCCGAAATGGATGCGCCTGTTTATCGACATCGACCGCGACAAAACCACCGGTTGGGAAGGTTATGATTTTATTGTGAACCGTATATCTCCAACTGATTCGGCTTTGGTAGAAAGCAGTGTAAACTCCTGGAACTGGAGTAAGGCCGGTGCAGCAGCTTATACCGTGGATGGAAATACACTTGTGCTGAAAATCAAACGCTCAGTTCTGGGAATAAAAGCAGGAGATCAGCTGAATTTCGAGTTCAAATGGAGCGACAATATGCAGGAAGACGGCAATATCATGGATTTCTATGTAAACGGCGATGCTGCTCCCGGCGGACGTTTCAACTATATTTATAGAACTGATTGGTCGGACGACCGATATTTATATTCCGAAAATCCCTTTGGAATCAATTCTGGTTTGAAATCTGAACTTTATGCTGGTGTTTTCGACACTATTCCTGCTTTTAATTCCCTAAAAGTGAGTCAGACAGATTATATGCAAACTATAGGTATTCCGGTATCAACTTCCGCAAAATTTGCTTTGAAACAGACCGGATTTATAGATGTTCCTGCTAAGGACAATTATACTTTCACACTGAACACCGACCTTTCAGCACGCTTGTATATCGGTGGCAAACTGATAATTCAATCTGATAAAACTTCGGGCCAGCAAAGCGGAGCGATCAAACTGATGCCTGGCAAACATGCCATGAGCATAGAATACATCACACAGTCGGCAAGTACTCCATTGCTTGATTTGAAAATGCAGAGTTCAAGCCTGTCGCAAGCTAGCATTCTGGCAAAAATGCTGTTCAAAAACAATGTTCCACCAACAATTTCGCTAAGTTTCAACAGGGTTCAGAATTATTTTAGTCCCGCAGATTCGGTAGCTATCGGTAAGGCAATTGATATGGACGGGAAAATTGCAAAATTGGAAGTTTTTGACAATGAACAATCTATAGGCGTATTTACTTCAGGAGATGTGGTTATTGAAAATCAGGCAATAGGAAATCATTCGATTCGTGCGACCACAACCGATAACGATGGTGCAGTGGCTGAATCAAATGTTTTGAAATTTGAAGTGAAAGCTCCGGTCGATTTGCCAAGTTCAATTGATATTGTCAGCTTTTCGGTAAGCAAAAGCGTATCTATTTTGAATTCAAATGATCTGGATGGCGGCAAGAACGTCCGTTTAGCTTATGGTTATGTGGAATATCCTGTCAATGTGGCGACTGACGGAACTTACCGCATCAGTTTCAGGGTACCAGCGGCAACAGGCAGTAAGAATGTAACGATCAAATCAAACTTTACAACAATCGGCACCATTGATGTCGGAAACACTGGTAATTCGGTGGCCTGGTTCGATAAAACGGTTGATGTGACACTCAAGGCCGGGATTCAAAACCTGCATTTCGACTGCTCCGGACTCATAACCATCCACCGGATTGATATCAATAATGTTACCGGCCTGAATGACATGAACGAGAATTTGGTGCGTGTTTATCCAAACCCATCTCAGGGAGATTTTCTGGTACAGTCCAGCGATGCACAGGCCAACCTGCTGATATATGATATACTTGGAAAAATCGTTGATCGTTCCGATGCAAAAACAAATAGCTTTGAAAGACGGATTGGTTCGGATCTTAAGCCTGGAATTTATTTATTGGTTGTTACAATAACAAACAGCACTAAACAAAGAGTGAAAATCATAAAAAGATAAGTTCGCATGAAAAATACTCTGTATAGAAATATTATATTAAACATGATTCGAGATTAGGTGCCAACCATGTTCCACAAACATTTGTATGCAAAAGAGAAGGGAAATGGTGGTTGTACCAGTTTTATGCAACGCAGGTTGGTTGGAGAAAAATTGGTGTAACATATCCTTTTTTAAAGAAGGGGACTACAACTGGTTTTATGACCAGATAAGGTATATGAGGCAGGAAATCAAAGTCGACGCCAAAGAAATATAATAATCAAATTCATTAAGAAAGATTTTATCTTTCAAAAAATACAGATTATGAGATTCACATTACATTTAAGGGCAGCCATGTTTATAGGCATTTTTCTTGTTTGTCAATCATGCACCGACAAAATGGACCAAAAAACTTCTCTCAGTATCAAAGTTGATAAGAATTCAATACTGATGGGACGTTCAGTTAAGGTTACTTCCCATATGAATTTAAAGTCAGGTGAATCCCCCAAAGATTATTTGTTGCTTCCTTATGTGAATCAACGCAGATGGGGTTCTCAGGAACGTCCTGATTCCAATGGGAATGCAACCTTTTTGCTTCCTATACCTAATCCGGGGAATGTTGAAATACAGGTTATCGCGGTAAAGGCTGAGTCAAACAATTGGATGGGAACTTCTAACCGTGAACTGCTCATGGCAGGCAAGTTTATGCCTGATTCAGGTTTACATTCCAACGAAATCAATGTTACCATTACAAAACGAATGATGCCTAAATCACCTAATACTGCACATTTATTTTGTGTACAATGGGAATCCTGGTTTATTCCTGGTCCCGCTTCCTGGAGAACAGCTGAAGCAGTTCCTGTTGTTGGTTTTTATGACTCCTATAATGAAGATGTTATGCGCCAGCATGTACTTTGGTTTATGGATTTGGGTGTAAACTTTATCATGCCCGACTGGTCGAATCATATTTGGGGGAAAAAGCATTGGAACGAAGCGGAGGATGGGGCACGTGCTATTGTTCACGCTACAACGGTATTTCTTGAAGTCTTGGCAAAAATGCGTGATGAAGGAATTGATGTTCCCAAGGTTGCAATCATGCCTGGATTAAGTAACGGTCCTCCAACAACGGTGATTGCATTGAATGAAGAAACGGATTGGATTTATCAGAATTATGTTTTGAATCCCCGTTTTAAAGGACTTTTTCAGGAATATGACGGGAAACCCTTAATGATTATTTTAGATACTGGTGCTCTTGGCAATAAGAAAGGCACTGCCGCATCTGCTTTTAGCGTGCCTTTTTTCAAGCTTTCGCTCGGCGTAACAGAACAGGAACTGGATGCTTTTCGCAGGGCTCAGGGACCAATAGATGATACCCATTTTACAAATCGCTTAATGTCGTCCCAAAATCAATTAACGCGGCATCACGAATTGGGATATTGGTCGTGGATGGACGGGCAACTGGAACCCCTGGTAACCTACAAGGACGGAAAACCTGAAGCAATTACTGTAACACCTTCATTCTTTGGTCCCCTGGGATGGACTGCCAGCGGTTCATATGGAAGAAGAGGCGGTACCACTTATCTTGAATCGTTCATGTATGCAATCAAATCAAAACCGCGGGTAATCTTTTTGCACCAATTTAATGAATTTGCCGGACAGGCCGAAGGTCAGGGACAGGGTAAAAATCATGATATTTATCTCGACGAACACAGTATTGAATTCAGCGATGACTTTGAACCAGTATCCTTGACGGCTGCCGGATTACGAGACAGAACAGGTGGATGGGGATTCTATTACCTTAATATGACACGGGCACTCATGGATATTTTCAATAAGAAGGATCAGAAAAGTACACTTATGGCTGCATACATAACTAAAGTATCCGATCAATCTATCAACCTTCAATGGTCTGTAGCCGGAGAAATGCCAAAAAGTTTTGATGTGTTGGTTGATGATAAACCTTTGTTTAAAAGCATCTCAGGTATGACTTGTGAAATTCCGGTCAAAGAACTTTCCAAAGGGAATCATATCATAACAGTTTTGGCAAATAATGTACATACTCATTATGCTCTGTCTAAGACAGAGTTTGATGAAATAGCAGAAAAACCTTTGCCTGTTAAGGTAAATCTGAGTATAAAACTTTAGAATTTTAAGTTTTGTTCCCTTGAAAATGAAGCTAGCTTATAACAATAAGATTTTATTTCTGGCGATACTTTTTTTGTTTTCGCTGGAAGGATTTACTCAAATCCGGATTATCAGCAGCAACCAATGGGCGGCGACAGATGCACTTGGCAGAAAGTTGCCAGGTTTTCATGAAACAGGAAATAGTAAAAAAGATAAGTTCATTGCTATGTTTTACTGGACATGGCATCAGGGAGACGACGACACCAACTACCCGGTAAAAAACATCACAGAAATTGTCAGGAAATATCCCGAGGCTATGAAAGACTACCATCATCCGGCCTGGGGAGACAAGCAACCCGGTTTTTTCTTCTGGGAACAGCCGCTTTTGGGCTATTACAAAACCACCGATCCCTGGGTGTTGCGCAAACATGCCGAAATGCTTGCCGATGCTGGTGTTGATGCCGTTTTTTTTGATTGCACCAATGGAAGTATCACCTGGAAGGAATCTTACGAGGCACTGATGAAAACCTGGGATCAGGCCCAAAAAGATGGAGTAAATGTAGCGAAAATAGCTTTTATGCTGCCTTTTGGCGCTGTGCCGCATTCGCTGGTTTCACTCCGGCAACTTTACCAGGATATCTATAAACCTGGTCGGTACAAAAACCTTTGGTTTATCTGGAAGGGAAAGCCATGCATCATGGCTTATCCTGACAACCTCACAGATTCACCGGAAGATAAGGAAATCGCAAACTTTTTTACTTTCCGCCCGGGACAGCCCGACTATGTCGATGGTCCTAAGCGAAATGACCAATGGGGATGGCTTGAGAATTATCCGCAGCACGGATATTTAAAAGGAGAAAACGACAAGTTCGAACAACTCACCGTTGGTGTGGCACAAAATGCCAGTCCTTCAACCAAAGGCCATTGCAGTGCCTTTAACCTTCCCGGTTCTTATGGACGTAGCTTCAGCCAAAGAAATGGATTTGATCCGCGGATTGATGGTTATCTTTACGGATGGAATTTTCAGGAACAATGGGACCGTGCTTTCGAACTTGATCCTGAACTGGTTTTCATTACTGGTTGGAACGAATATATCGCCGGACAATGGTTGCCAAAAGATAGCTGGACAGGCGACCCATTTTCGTTTGTCGATCAGTTTGACTGGAATCACAGCCGTGATATTGAGCCCAACAAAGGCTGGGGCGACAAAGGTGATTCGTATTACCTGCAACTGATCGCTAATGTGAGAAAATTTAAAGGAATGGAAGCTCCGCAAAAAATATCTGCCCCTAAATCCATCCGTATTGGAAAAGCCGACGACTGGGACGATGTTACTCCTGATTTCAAACATTATAAAGGAAATACGCAGCACCGCGACCATCAGGGAAGATACGACCAATATTACACCAACACCTCCGGACGGAATGATATCGTCGGGGCGAAAGTGGCGCGCGATGAACAGAATCTCTATTTTTATGTGGAAACTGCCGAAAAACTGACATCGCCAAAAGACCGCAACTGGATGATGCTGCTGATCGATGCTGACCGCAAGAAGTCTACCGGGTGGAACGGTTACGACTTTATAGTCAACCGGATAAGTCCTAAGGGGAAAAAGGTCATCATTGAAAAGAACATTGGTGGACGCTGGGAATGGGAAGCGATCGGCGAATCGAAATTTGCAGTGAACTATAACAAACTGGAAATCGAAATATCAAAACAGCTTTTAAATCAAATGGGTAACGATATTGATATTGAATTTAAGTGGAACGACAATATGCAGGAGAACGAAAATATTATGGACTTTTATGTCAATGGGGACACAGCCCCTGGTGGACGATTTAATTTTATATACAAAACAAAATAACCATGAAAAGAATTCAAAAGGTTGGTATCCTCATTAGTTTGATTTTCCCGATAGCATTGTTTGCCGGGTTTAAAACCAATGACTTAAAACATACAGGCACACTCGAATCCGGCTTTATCACTCCTGCCGATTCGATGAAAACCGCCGTTTACTGGTACTGGATTTCGGGCAATGTTTCAAAAGATGGCGTCATTCGTGACCTGCAATCGATGAAAAAAGCCGGAATTAACCGCGCCTACATCGGCAACATTGGCCTGGATGATGTTCCCTACGGAAAAGTGAAAATGCTCACCGACGAGTGGTGGGACATTCTTCATGCCGCCCTGAAAACGGCAACGGAACTGAACATCGAAATCGGGATTTTCAACTCACCGGGCTGGAGCCAGTCGGGCGGTCCGTGGATCAAATCAGAAGATGCCATGCGCTATCTCACCTCTTCGGAAAGGCAGATAAAAGGGCCAATGAAATTCTCACAGAAACTGGAAAAACCGATCGAACTTTTTCAGGATGTGAAGGTAATTGCATATCCAGCGCCTAAGAACAATCAGTTGGTAGTAAATAATATAACCGGAACTATAAGCTCAGATCCGGCAGTACAGGATTTACCGAAAATCTTCGATGGTGATCCGAAATCGGGAATTGTTTTTCCTTCCGGAGATGAATTCGTAATCAATTTCGAAGCAAAGCAAGCGCTCACCATCCGGAGTTTGTCGGTTCGTACGACCGAAGTTCCGATGACGGCCACTGCTCAGCTTCAGGTAAAAAAAGAAAACGGGAAATTCGAAACGCTTTCCGAATTCGAAATCAATCGTTCCAATCCGGCCCTGAATGTCGGGTTTGAACCCTACGCACCGGTGGTGGTGTCGTTTCCTGAAACCACCGCCAAAAGTTTTAGACTGATCATCAAAAAACCAAGTCCGAACAGCGGACTGGCCGAAGTGGTTTTATCGGGAGCTGCGCGTGTGGAGCGTTATGCCGAAAAAACAATGGCTAAAATGTACCCAACTCCGCTTCCTTACTGGAAAGAATATCAGTGGGCACCACAATCGGAACCTGAAAAATCGAGCGTAATTGACGGTTCAAAAGTGATTGATATTACCAAATTCATGGCTTCCGACGGAACCTTGACTTGGAATGTTCCGAAAGGCGATTGGGTAATTCTTCGCACTGGAATGACGCCAACCGGAACCAAAAATTCACCAGCACCGCCCGAAGCGACAGGTTACGAAGTGGATAAAATGAGCAAATCATTAGCTGAAAAACATTTCTTCGGACATATGGGAGAGGTGCTGAAGCGCATTCCTGAAGCCGACCGCAAATGTTTCAAAGTGGTGGTTCAGGACAGTTACGAAATGGGAAGCGAGAATTTTACCGACGGTTTTCTTCAGGATTTTAAAGTAAAATATGGCTATGATCCACTTCCGTACCTTCCGGTTTATAACGGAATGGTGGTTAACAGCCAGCAATCGTCCGACCGGTTCTTGTGGGATATGCGCCGATTGGTGGCCGACAAAGTGGCTTACGATTATGTGGGCGGACTGCGTGACATCAGTCACAAACACGGCCTGACCACCTGGCTAGAATGCTACGGCCACTGGGGTTTTCCGGGCGAATTCCTGATGTACGGCGGCCAGTCGGACGAGATTTCAGGTGAATTCTGGAGCGAAGGCGAACTGGGCAACATCGAAAACCGCGCGGCCACTTCTTGCGGACATATTTACGGTAAAAAGAGAATCTGGGCCGAGTCGAATACCTGCGGTGGCATGGGTTTTAGCCGATATCCGGCCATCATCAAACAACGCGGCGACCGCTTTTTTGCTGAAGGAATCAACAGCACACTGCTTCATGTATACATCACGCAACCCTACGAGGATAAAAATCCGGGTATAAATGCGCCCTTTGGCAATGAGTTTAACCGGAAAAACACCTGGTTTTCGCAGATGGACGTTTACACGCAATACCTGAAACGCACGAACTACATGCTTCAGCAAGGCCTGAATGTGGCTGATGTGGCTTATTTTATTGGTGAAGACACGCCGAAAATGACCGGAATTACTGATCCGGAATTGCCTGTTGGCTATCAGTTTGATTATATGAATGCCGAAGTGATCGAAAAATATATGACTGTCAAAAATGGCCTGATCACCTTGTCTCACGGCACCCAATACCGGATTTTGGTACTTCCGAAACTCGAAACCATGCGCCCCGAACTGCTCACCAAAATCAAACAATTGGTGAATGATGGCGCCATCGTGCTGGGACCGGCTCCGCGCTGTTCACCAAGCTTGCAGAATCAACCATTTGCTGATCAGCAGGTTAAGACATTGACGGCTGAACTTTGGGGAAATGTGGACGGAACTACCATAAAATCGCGAAAAGTTGGCAAAGGAATGATCCTGAATGGCATGAGTATGAAAGAAGCATTCGACTTGATCAACTGTATGCCCGACTGCAAATTGCCTGCTGACAATACCATTCACTACGGACACCGCAGCAGCAAAGACGGCGAGATCTTTTTTGTTTCGAACCAAACCAACAAAACTCAGGAAATTTCTCCTGAATTCAGGGTAAAAGGTTTTCAGCCTGAACTTTGGGAAGCCACCACTGGTTATATGCACCTACTTCCAGCTTACAAACAAAATCAGTTGACCACTGAGGTTCCGCTGAAACTTGAGCCTTTCGAAAGCGTGTTCGTGGTCTTCCGGAAATCTGCCGGTAAAGCTTCGGTAAGCAGTATTACAGCCAATTATCCTGAACCCAGAATGCTGGTCGATTTGAAAGGTCCCTGGACAGTTCAGTTTGATGCGCAGCAACGTGGCCCGGAATATCCGGTGATTTTCGAAACCCTTCAGGATTGGACCAAATCGAAGGATGATGCCATCAAGTACTATTCAGGAACTGCGTTTTACACCTGCAAATTCAACCTGGAGAAAATACCTTCCGGCGAAAAAATCATTATCAATCTGGGTGCAGTAACAGCCATGGCAAAAATTACCATAAACGGTGTTTATGCTGGTGGTTTATGGACGGCGCCATACTCACTTGACATCAATAAATTTGTTGTAAAAGGTACCAACGAACTGAAGATTGAGGTGGTAAACACCTGGATGAACCGACTGATCGGCGACCAGCAACTACCAGAAAAACAAAGTAATACCTGGTGTCCGGTAAATCCATACACGAAGGATAGTCCGCTGCAACCGTCGGGATTGTTCGGCCCGGTGAAAATTTCAACATTAAAAGATTAGCTAATATTTTTAAAGGGGTAAATTGTCGAATTTTTGAATTCAACAACTTATCCTTTTTTAGTTTACAAACTCAAGTCATTAAAAATGTTAAATGTAAAAGTTAAACTTATTGTAATCGTACTGATTTTCTCAATCGAAGGACAATCAGTATTAGCTCAGAATACACACAGCCAACAAAAGTTACACACCGGCAATCCAATTGTCCCTAATATCGGCTTGGATGATGGGCACATGCGTGTTTTTGGTGACCGTATCTATGATTTTGCAAGCCACGATTATTCACCCAATAGCAAGGATTTTGTGCTCAAATGTTGGTGGGAATGGTCCACGACCGATCTGCGCACTTGGACTTGTGAAGGAACTTTGAGTCCCGATATTTTGGGCTTCCCTAAAGGTTATAAGGATTGCTGGGCAACTGATGCCCTCAGTAGAAATGGCAAGTATTATTGGTATCTCTGTAATCCGGATAACACATATGTTGTTGTTTCTGATTCACCCACCGGACCCTGGACGTCTCCACTAGGCAACAATCCGCTTATGAATGGACGCGATCCGGCAGCATTTATTGACGATAATGGAAAGGCTTATCTTGTTACCGGTGTCTGGAACTATTCGATCTCTGAAATGGGAGATGATATGATCTCGCTGGCAGAGGCCCCAAAAACAATTAAAATATTAAACCCATGTGGTCCATACAATTTGGATGGAAAAAACACTCAAAACTCTACTGACGATAAACCTTATCTTCATAAACACAACGGCAAGTACTACCTTTCGTGGGGCTGCTTCTATGCAATTGCTGACAACGTCTATGGTCCGTATACCTATAAAGGCTGTTTCATAGTTGAAGATCAGACAGAACCGGATTTTCGCCAGCAAGAAGCCGGTCTGACTCAAGACAGGCATGGTTCATTTTTCGAATGGAACAATCAAACTTATTTCAACTGTAACGATTTAAGCAGCAATGGAGCACATATGTTTTGGCGCAATACTATTATCATGTATATTCATTATAAAGATAATGGTGAAATAGAGCCAGCTTCCATAAACAGAATCGGTGTAGCGCAATACGATGCTTCAGCCGGAAGGATTGAAGCCGAAAACTACTACAAATCCGTTGCCGTGGAAAAGCATCAAAACAAAGAAAATGGCTTTGAAGTCAAAGTCCTTGGTAAAGCCAGTAGCTTGGTGTACTCCAATGTGATGAATCTGCCTAAAAATTGCGAAGCAATATTCCAGGTATCTTCTGTAAATTCCGGTGGTTGTGTTATTGAGGTTTGGAGTGATGGAAAAGACAGTAAATTGCTTGGCAAATGCAATGTGCCAGATACTCGAGGGAAGTACAAAACAGTCAAATGCGGATTGAAGAATGGAGCAGAGATTCAAAACATCAGACTGGCTTTCAAAGGGACAGGTAGCGAATTACTTAAATTGGATTGGATGAGTTTTAAAAAATAAGGTACATATGAAGAATTCTCTTTCCCTGAAAAACTGGTTGCTATTTTCAGTCATATTATTTGGCATTTTTTCAATGATATCAGGCATTGCACAGGTAAATACGAAGACGAAAAAAGTTTCCGATAACAGTGCCAATTACTACAGGGACCTGTACTCAGATACCTGGGTAGCGACGGATGCGCTTGGGCGAAAAATGCCTTCTTCGGAAGAAGTGGGTTCGGTAAAAAAAGATAAAAAACGGGTAGTCAGCATTTTTTATATTACCTGGCATACCGAGGATAATTATACGAAATTCAAAAATCCCTATTCTGCCGATGTATCAAAAATTCTGAAAGCAGATCCGGGAGCCCGCCTTGATGCAAATCATCCGCTTTGGTCCGAAAGCTCCTACCATTGGGGTGAACCGGAAATGGGATATTTCCTGAGTCAGGACGAATATGTAATTCGCAAAGATATGTCGATGCTTGCCGATGCCGGAGTTGATGTATTGATTATGGACGTTACAAATGCGGTGAGATACTGGGACGAATGGGAAGTTCTTTTCAAAACCATGCAAAAAATGAAGGCCAAAGGAAACAAAGTACCCCAATTTTGTTTCTGGGCATTTAACGGCCAGGTTATCACCGTGGTTCAGGATCTTTACGACAGGATTTATAAGTCGAACCGGTTCAATGATTTATGGTATTACTGGGATGGCAAACCACTTTTACTTTACAACGGTTCCCCGACATTTGATGCCAACGGCGGAGGAGTAAAAAATCCTAATCCGCATTATGATCTTTCGGCAAAAACAGACGTTAACAATCCACATTACAACGACCCCGATTATACTGAGGAATTTTATAAAGGCTACACCAAAGAAGTGAGGAGCTTCTTTACTACGAGAACAATGTGGTGGGGATACTACGAATGGGCAGGAAAACGATTTGTTGGAACCGAAGATAACTGGAATTTTGGTTACGATCTTGGCAACGAAAAAGTAAAGGCGATGACACCAACTGAGTTGGGTTCTACTCATCATGGTAATAAGGAAGAAATGGCTGTTACACCTGCACAACATCCCTCAAGTCTTGTGGGTAAATCATGGAGGCGCGAAACCGGAGAACCTCCACTGAATCCGTACGATTTAGTTGATTCAGCTTATGTTCCCTGGCTTGGCAAAACAGTGAAAAATCCCGAAGGATACGGAATCTATTTTCAGGATCGGTGGGACGAAGCATTAAAAGCAGATCCCGAAATGCTTTACATTAACGACTGGAATGAATGGACTGCCGGAAAATACAACCCCAAACAATTAGGCGTAGCCGATTCTACCGGACACTTTCCGCTTATGAGACGCGCCAGCGATTACCTTTTTGTGGACCAGTATAATGCAGAGTTTAACCGGTGTGTACAGCCGATGAAAGATGGTTATACCGATAATTATTACATGCAGATGGCACAAAACATTCGGAAATACAAGGGAATAAGGCCAATTCCCGTGCAGCATGGATTAAATGAGATAAAAATTGATGGACAGTTTGCAGATTGGGAAAAGGTAGTCAATGAGTTTCGGGATACCAAAGGCGATGTTATTTACCGCGACCACAATGGTTACGGTGGTTTGCACTATACAAATACTTCGGGCCGGAATGATATCCTTACAAGCAAAGTGGCAATTGACAAGCAGAACATTAATTTTTATGTTGAAACAGACCGGAATATGACTTCCTGCTTTGATAAAAACTGGATGTTGCTGCTGATTGATGCCGACAACAACCCTGAAAACGGATGGTTTGGGTACGATTTCATGATCAATAAAAGCATCAAAGACAATCATACCACCACCTTGATGAAATACAATGGAACTCAATGGGTGGAAGTTGCAGATTTAAAATTTAGCTACTCCGGCAGAAAAATGGAAATTTCGGTTCCCCGAAAATTATTGAATCTCGAAGTTAATTCGTTCACTTTCGATTTCAAATGGAGCGATAATCCTGCTGATTTGAAAGACCCGATTTCGTTCTGTACCGATGGCGACACAGCACCAAACCGAAGATTTAATTACCGGTTTATCTGGAAACAAAAATGACATTAAGACAATCAACAATAACGACTATGAATAAACTAAGTTATCACTTAATAATTGCACTGTTTTGTTCTATTTTTATTTCCTGGATTGGGTTATCTGCACATGCTCAGGTACTGGCTTTTGACGGCGACAAACCGACAACAAGCTATAACAGTCATTTCTCAGAAGTTTTCAATACAGCCTGGGACAATGCCAAATTCTATGGGCAATGGGACGCTCAGCAACCGAATATTTTTACTGCAGCCGATATCACATCGGGCTATTTGAAATATGAATGGATTACAAAACGTATCATCTGCTCGAAAAAAAGGTATGTTACCCCCTATATTCTTGAAACCGATATTGATTACAGCACTGGAAGCAATCGTGGCGGGGTGGTCATCCGGGCCAACGTCAACAACATTAATGATATCGAATATTTGCAGGAACCCATTTCTGATCCCGGGTTCAATACCGAAGGAATTGCCTTTTATCCTTCAGCCGACGGGTCTTCCATGATCGTTCAGTTTTCAGGAATTCAGGCCGGAAAGAACACGCAACAATCAAAAATCCTGATTCCGAAACCAGCCGGGGTAGCCAGCATGCTGAACAGAGGTACACTTCGAATTGAAGATTTTGGAACTTCAATTTATGTATATTACAACAATGCTGCATTTGTCCGCATTGATCTTGGCAGTAAAACCGGAACGTTCTACACTTCAGGAACTGTTTACAATTCAAGCATGCAGGTAGCCGGAACTTTCGCCGGAATGGAGGTTGAAACTGTTGGAAAGGTCGGTGTGGCCCAACGCGATGCTACCCTCAGGTTATATGGTATAACAATTCAATACAACGACCTTGTGAGTCAAACTATTACTTTTTCCACAATTCCCAAGAAACTGGTTTCGGATGCTCCTTTTACCATTTCAGCTACAGCTTCTTCAGGTCTGCCTGTTGAATTTAAACTGGTTTCGGGTCCGGCCAAATTAAGTGGCGATACAATTACCCTGAATGGAAGTACCGGAATAGTTACCATATCTGCTAATCAGGCTGGAAATGCAACCTACTATCCAGCCAATGAAGTGCTTCGTTCCTTTTACATTGGCGATCCTTCTTTGGGAAATATCGCTCCAACAACTCAGGATTATGTCGATAATTGGGTAGTTACCGATGCCTTGGGCCGGAAATTACCTTCGTATGAAGAGGCGGGGCCCAAACGTGCAGATAAGATTATCGGTGTTTTTTACTATGTCTGGCATGGCTTCCACGGAAATAATGTGTATGATATTACTAAAATCATTGCCGGCTATCCATCCGATCCGCTTAGTGCTGCAAATCCTGGCTGGGGCGGACCTGGAGAATTTCATTTTTATGGTGAACCCGAAACCGGATATATGCGTGCTGAAGACCCCTGGGTGCTTCGCCGCGACCTGCAAATGCTGAGCAATGCACATGTCGATTTCATTTATATTGATGCAACCAATGCTGTAACCTACCTTGAAACGGTTAAAAAACTCTGCGAGGTTTCCATGCAAATGCGGGCAGAAGGTATTTATACTCCACAAATCGTTTTTACTACAGCTTCCTCCAGTGGTGCTACCATGAATCAGCTGTATGACGATTTCTACGCACAAACTCTTTTCGACGATCTCTGGTTTAAATGGCAAGGGAAACCTTTGATTCTGGGCGATTTCAACGATCCTGTGCTACGTGCTGATGTAAAAGATTTTTTTACCATCAAATACTGCTGGGCCTGGACCGATCAGACTAAACCAAATTATTGGCAATGGGTGGATACCTATCCGCAGGATTACGGCTGGAGTACCGACCCAAAAATTCCTGAACAAATTCCGGTTGCCGTTGCCCAACATCCGATGTCAACTACCGGAACCAGCTATCATAATGGCGCTGAACCTCCGGTGAATAAACAATACCTAACTGCATTTACCGGACAAGGTCTACATTTTGCCGAACAATGGAGCCGTGCTTTGCAGGTTGACCCATCGGTGATTATGGTAACGCAATGGAATGAGTGGGTCGCCCAACGGTTTATCTGGAATTCAGGAGCTGGAACTTACGCCGGAAGACCAATCAAAGATGGTGATTCCTACTTTGTTGACGATTTGAATGAAGAATTTAACCGCGATATGGCTCCGATGAAAGGTGGTCGTACCGACAATTATTATTACCAAATGATTTCGAATATCCGCAAGTTCAAAGGAATGGCGGTACCACAGGTATTTTCGGCTCCGGCAACCGTTACTGTTGACGGAAATTTCACTGAATGGACCAGTGTAACACCTGTATTTCAGGATCCAATAGGTGATGTCATGCACCGTAACTTTGCAGGTTACGATCCTACGGTTACATACACCAACAATACCGGTCGCAACGACATCATTGAATCGCGCGCCACTTACGATGCCAACAACCTGTATTTCTACGTGAAAACCGCTCAGCCATTAACGCCATCTACCGATCCAAATTGGATGCTGCTCTTTATCGATGCCGACCGCAACAAAGGTACCGGATGGGAAGGTTACGACTTCGTAGTGAACCTGGGAGTGAAATCTTCCACCCAAACCACGCTAAAACAATGGGATGGACAGAAATGGAGCAATGAATCGGCAGTTTCATATGCCATGAATGGCATCGAAATGGAACTCAGCATTCCAAGAAGCGCCGTCATGATGGATAAATCGACTCCTGAATTTTATTTCCATTGGTCAGATAATGCCCAACAATTGAAAGACATTACCTGTTTCTTTACCGATGGTGAATCTGCTCCTGACCGCCGTTTCAATTATAATTTCAGTTCGTCAAAAATGGTGGCAGTTCCACAAACTCCATACAAAACCCTGACTATTCCCGGAACGATTGAATTCGATGATTTCGACAATGGCGGCGCAGGTGTAGCTTATGCTGATGCCACTTTAGGTAATTCCGGAGGCGCTTACCGAACTGATGAATCAGTGGATATCGAACCTAAAACCGGCGGAGGTTTTGATGTGGGTTGGATCAATTCAAATGAATGGCTGGAGTACACGGTGAATATACAATCAATCGGCACCTTTACAGCGACCATCAATTATGCCGCGACAACTGCCGACAATCTGGCTGCGATTTATGTGGATAATTTGCTTAAGACTGATTCCATCACTTTCCCGTCAACGGGCGGACTTCAGGCATGGTCCTCAAAAAGTATTGATATTCAGCTTTCTGCCGGAACGCATGTGCTGAAATTCTTCATTAAAAATGCTTCCGGAAGTTTAAGTCTCGATAACATGGTTTTTACGGAAAAAAACGTGGTTTATCCCGGAACCGGAACCGGACTGAACAAAACGCTTTGGAAAGGAGTTGCGCCCGGAACCTGGTTCAAAGACTCGATTTGCAGCCAAATTGACCCGGTTATTGACGAAGCCTGGACTTCGACCGATTCGCCGGGTTGCGGCATTGGTAATAGCTTCTGGAATGCCCGTTATCAGGGAGAGATTCAGGCACTGTATACCGAAACTTATACTTTTTATCTGACCATAAAAGACATGGCGCGCTTGTGGGTGAACAATCAGTTGCTGATCGACAAGTGGAGCAGCTCAGGTCTTGGCACAACGTATACGGCAACCATCAATCTAAAGGCTGGCGAGAAAGTCCCGATACGGATTGATTATGCCAAGAAAACAAGCGATGGCAAGCTGAAACTTGAATGGAGTTCGGCCTCAAATCCGCACGAAGTTGTGCCGCAATACCAGCTATATACGTCAAATCCTACAGCCACAACTTCGATTGGGTTAAATCTTTATAAGATCTATCCGAATCCGGCAACCAATCAACTGACCATCGATAGCTTCAATGCAAAAGTGTATGGGATTAAATTGGTCGATCTATCAGGCCGAACGGTTTACACCAGTAATGAATCTTTTACAGGAACGAAAACATTCAGCCTCTCACTCGAAAAAGGGATTTACCTTGTAAAACTGACAGGTAGCATACCTTTCGTAACTCAAAAAATGATAATTGAATAAGGTTGATCACATGAAAATAACTTCGCTTTTCATCATTATAATTCTAATTGTTAGTTCCTTTACTGAGAAGCAGGTAGAATGGACTGCAATAGGCGACTCAATTACCTATCTGAACGAACATCCCGAAGAAACAGGAAACCGGATAACAAAAGGGTATATGACCAGGGTTGTCGAAAAATTATCTCAAATCAGCTATATCAACAAGGGATACAATGGCTGGACAGCAAGCCGGGTTGCTGGCGAAATTGATAATCTTGGAATTGTTTCGACCGATGTTTATACCATTTTTCTGGGTACAAACGACTGGTGGAGTGGTGTGCCACTCGGAACCCTGAACGATAATATTGAAAATACAGGAAATAAGACTTTTTATGGTTCCTTCAGGATAATTATCAATAAGTTACATAGCCTAAACAAAAAAGCAAAAATTGTACTAATCACTCCAATGCAACGTGGCGATTTTGTATACATCGCCGATAAAAATAATAATGCCTGGGGATCGTATAAATTAAAAAACGGCCAATCACTGGCTGCCTTCGCCGAAGCAGTTGAAACCATTGGAAAGCTTGAGAAAATAGAGGTAGTCGATTTATATAACAACAGCGATATTACCCTTGAGAACATGGTAAAATTCAAACGGGTGAAAGACGAAACTTCAGGACAGTATGTAAATCTTACCTATCCGGAATACACCGGAAAACCTTTTAATCCCGACAAAGATGAATACCCGTATCCTCCGGAAGCAGTTGCCATGACCTATGACGGATTACATCCTTCTGATAAAGGATATGAAATAATCGCAGGAATGTTGATTAATGTTTTCAAAAAACTAGATCTATAATTGAATTTTAAAATGTGCAGGATGAAAACTACACCTAATAAAACCTATAAAATGAATAAAATTATTTTCTTTATAACAATTACAGCAACCTTGATCTTATGTAGCTGCTCCAAACACAAGGGTGAATCATCACTGTCGGAATTGAAGAAAGGATTTTTAAACCCTCCAGATTCAGCCCGACCCGGCGTTTATTGGTATTTCATGGATGGGAATATATCGAAAGAAGCCATAACTGCTGACCTGGAATCAATGAAAAAGGTTGGCATAGGCACTGTACTATTCCTCGAAGTAAATGTTGGTGTTCCACGGGGGAAAGTTGACTTCATGAGTGCGGAATGGATGAATTTGTTTACACACATTGTTCGTGAGTCGGAGCGATTAGGTATCACCATAACCCTTGGCGTTGGTCCTGGCTGGACTGGTAGCGGAGGTCCCTGGGTAACAGGTGCTCAGTCGATGAAGCATCTGGTTTTTAGTTCAGTACAAGTATCAGGTAATCAAACCAAGGCAATCATTCTTCCAAAGCCGTCGCCTATGAATCCTTATTTTGGAGATGCTGCTTTCACGCCCGAACTCAAACAAAAATGGCTCGATTACTATGAAGATGTTTGTGTGCTTGCTTTCCCAACTCCGGCGGAAAATTTCAAAATGAACGACATTACCGAAAAGGCCTTGTATTATCGCGAACCATACTCTTCAAAACCTGGAGTTAAACCATTTCTTTCATCGTTTGCAACCTATAGTGAACCAGCAAAAGGGACAGCGATTTCACCGGATAAAATCATCGATGTATCAAAGTACCTGAAACCGGATGGCACTCTGGATTGGAATGCGCCCAGAGCCAACTGGACCATAATGCGTTTCGGAAGCAGGAACAACGGCGCAGTAACCCGCCCTGCTCCTATACCAGGCGTTGGATTTGAAGCCGACAAGTTTGATACCACCGCCATTGATGCACATCTGGCCAGTTTCACGGGAAAATTAATTGAAAAGACCGGAATGCCTGACAAGAAACTTCAGGGTGGCTTAAAAATGCTGCATATGGATAGTTGGGAAATGGGAGCGCAAAACTGGACTGCTAAGTTCAGGGAAGAATTCAAGAAACGAAGAGGTTACGACCCCCTTCCTTTTTACCCGGTTTATGCCGGATTAGTGGTTGAAAGTCTTGAGAGGAGCGAACGTTTTCTTTGGGATTTGCGACAGACGGCTCAAGAACTTGTTATCGAATACCATGCTCTCCAGTTGAAAAAGTATGCTCATAAATATAACATGGGCTTTTCCATTGAACCATATGATATGAATCCTACTGCCGATATGGAATTAGGTGCTGTGGCGGATGTTCCTATGTGCGAATTCTGGAGTAAAGATTATGGGTTCAATTCTTCGTTTAGTTGCATCCAGGCCGCATCCATTGCACATATTGAAGGGAAAAGAGTGGTTGCCGCAGAATCATTTACAGCTTATCTCGATGCCTGGAAGCAATATCCCGGATCAATGAAAGATCAGGGAGATTGGGCTTTTGCAGCTGGGATAAACAAATTTGTATATCATACATATCAACATCAGGTCTTGCCTGATAATCTGAAACCCGGAATGACCATGGGTCCTTATGGTGTGCATCATGATCGTAGCCAGACTTGGTGGCCTATGGTAGATGCATACCATAAATATGTTTCCCGATGTCAGTTCATTCTTCAGCAGGGGAAACCGGTAGCCGATATTCTTTACCTAACACCTGAAGGGGCACCACAGGTATTCCGTGCACCGGCTTCTGCCTTAACGAAAGGAATTGTTCCAGACAAATCGTTGGTCTTTACAGGCAAAGAAGAAATGCTGCCGGGAGAATCAAAAGATGCATTTCTTCCCGACCGGAAAGGCTATAACTTCGATGGTTGTTCGCCTTCCGAGATCTTAAAAGCATCTGTTGCCGACGGAAAAATCGTATTCCCGTCAGGGGCTTCATACTCTTTGCTTGTTTTACCGAAAACTGAAACCATGACTCCGGCTTTACTCACCAAGATTGAATCATTGCTGAAAGATGGTGCAGTAATTATCGGAAATCCATTTCAAAAATCGCCCAGTTTGATGAATTATCCTGAGTGCGACAAGCAAGTTTTAGCAATGTCCACATCAATGTGGGGAGGAACAATAGCACCTTCAGAAATTTCCGAACGAGACCTGGGAAAAGGCAAAATTTACTGGGGCGGTGCTTTCTCAAATTTCAAACTGCCTGAGCTTTACCCTGACTATGATTCAACAGCCACAATCCTCCGCGGATTGGGTGTTGTTGAAGATTTTGAATCAAATGGCTCTGTGCGATATACGCACCAATTAATCCCTTCGGGAGAAATCTATTTTGTTTCAAACAAAACCAATGCTACAGTAAACACCAACTGTTCATTCAGGGTAAACAAAGGAACGCCCGAATTGTGGAATCCGATGACAGGAGAAACACGGGAACTTCCTGTCTTCGAAGTTTCTAAAGGGCTGATTCAGATACCACTTCAGTTTGAAGCGTATGAAAGTTATTTTATTGTTTTCAATAAAAACAGTAACGCAAAACCAACCAACTCAGCAGATCTGAAAAACTTTACCCAACCGCAAGTTTTGTTTGAAGTGAATAATCCATGGATGGTATCCTTCAATCCAAAATGGGGCGGACCTGAAAATGTTGAATTTGAAAAGCTTGTTGACTGGACTTCCAGAACAGAAGAAGGGATAAAATATTATTCAGGAATTGCAAACTACCACAATACAATCAAACTTCCTGAAAATTTTATTGATGAGAAAAAGGCGGATATTTATCTCGATTTGGGAGAAGTGAACAACCTGGCAAGGATACGGATTAACGGCAAAGATATGGGTGTTGTCTGGACTGCTCCTTTCAGCATAAAAATTACCGATGCAGTTGTTTCGGGTGAAAACCAGGTCGATATAGAAGTTGCAAATCTTTGGCCCAATCGTTTGATTGGTGATGAAAAGAAACCGGACGACGGTATTAAAGACGGGAAATGGCCTGATTGGCTTCTAAACGGAAAACCAAGAACTTCAGGCCGGTATACTTTTACAACTTACAAGCATTACAAGGCAGATTCACCTTTGTTGAAATCAGGATTAATAGGCCCGGTCAGAATATTAACTTTTATAAATACAAAATAATCATGAAGAAATTGTTTTTATTACCTATTCTGTTTATTGCCCTTTGGTCTCAGGCTCAAATTGTTGATTCGGCCACCTATTTGAATGATTTAAAATCTGAAATGCAGGTGGAGTGGCCGAAAAACAGAACGATAAACATTGTTTTTCATGGACATAGCGTTCCTGCCGGATATTTTAAAACACCTCAGGTAAATACCATGTCAGCATATCCCAATCTGGTGCTGAAAAAGCTAAAGGAAATTTATCCATTGGCAGTTATCAATGTGATCGTCACAGCCATTGGTGGTGAAAATTCGGTTCAGGGAGCTGAACGGTTTGAACGCGATGTACTGATTTACAAACCCGACCTAATTTTGATTGACTACGGCTTGAATGATCGGGGTTGCGGGCTTGAGAAAGCTTATATCGCCTGGAACCAGATGATTAAACTAGCAAAAGATAAAGGTATTAAAGTGATTTTGCTGACACCTTCCCCGGATCAAACCGTCAATTATTCGGATTCCTCTAATGAACTAAGCAAACATTCAAATCAGATACGAAAAATCGCCGGAGAAAATCAAATTGGTCTGGCCGACAGTTATCAAGCCTTCAGCTTTCTGTATCCAGAGAAAGAGCAACTTAGCAAATACATGGCCCAGGTCAATCACCCGAATGAATTGGGCCATGAACTGATTGCCAATGAATTAATGAAATGGTTTAAATAATTCAATCCACATGACTAAAGTCGGATATTTTGGAATGGACTACAGCCTCACGGCCTAATCCATGATTCAGGAGTCCTAACAAAATTCATAGAGTATTTAAAAACTCGAATAATCTTATAAGCCAAATGAAGTAACAACATAAGACCATGTTTATATACGTGGCCCTCGCTTGAAAAAATCTTTAGTCATTGGTTTTCGAAATGGAAGTCAACGCTCAACTCCACATGCACGTCAAGGGAATCACACAAACTAAATGATTCAAATTCATAAAAAATTGACCAGATTCAAACTCCTTATTTTTAAGGTTTTATTCACCTTGTAACACTAATTTGATTGCAAAGGAATGGCTTTTGCTCATATCCCGAAATACCTTTGGTTCAAAAAATAAACAGGAATTTCAAGTACTTAATTTAGAAATATTATGCAAGGGAAAATTTATTTGCAGCGATGGTTAATGATAAGCTTTATACTATTTTCATTGACTACAAAGGCTCAAACGGTGACTGAAAATTTGAGCAATCCACCTAAAGTGGAAAAAGAACTTTCCATCACTCCAACCGACAGGGAGGCAGTCAGGGGACATTACCAGTTAACGGAATTCACTATGCAGCCCGGGGAAGTTGACCAGGCGATTATATTCAAGGATGCTGCCGATGAGCAAACTGTTCTTTTTGACCTTATGGAAGGAGGGGCAATCGTTTCATACAAATATCATAATAGCGAGCACATCTGGGGATATAATGGAGGGGGACTTCTGCAAATGGCATTTCACAATGGAAGAAATGACGGTCCATGGGAAGGAGACTATAACCCCACCCAGGCTGGCGATGGAACAGCCATGTCCCCGGTTACAAGCATCAGTGGAAATGGCAAAGATTCCCTTATTCTCGTTACGATGATGCTTGATTTCAATCATAACAACGGATTTTATCCACATCCACTCCTCGCCGTATGGGGAGGAATGGTGGATAACCATACACCTGCAAGCTATTTTTCTCCGTATATCCTTGAAACCTTTGCACATTGGATTCCGAACCCTGGCGGTGAACCGAAGTACTATCTTCAACTGGATGAACGTATCATACATCTCACCGAGGAAAAAATGGGACCGATAGCTTTTGATTTTGCCGATTATCAGAATTGGGAAAACAATGTACGGGCAATCAGTCCGGAGAACTGTCCATGTTCATCTTCCACGGTGAACTATATGTCAGGAGGCTGGTACAGGGATAAGGCTCGTAAGGAAGGTTTGGCTATTGCCATGCCGAGTAGTAATTTTCCAAAGAACAAGGTGGCCGGAGGCTTTAACAGCGACTACATGTGGCGCAATCATAGTTTTCATCTTACTTCCGTTGAGCCACTGGATGGCGTAACATCGAAGAAGTTTGTATGGTATGTTATGGTTGGTTCCTGGGATAAAGCTTTACAGTTTTCAAAAAATATTGATAAATCAGGAGGTGTAAAATGAAAAAGAAAATCAATAACTATAAGGCCAAACAAGATTGGCTCGGTTTAAACTTAAAATGTTTTATAGCCTTCGCTACAATATTCATCAGTTTGAATGGCCCTCTATTAAGTCAGCCAATGCCAGATGTTCGCGGAACCTATGATGAATACCCCGTTAACATGGTTAATTACTGGCAGTCACGCGGTTCGCTTACATCGGTACAGGTGGCTGTGCTGCGTGATCCAGCAGGTGAACAGGAAGCGCGATTTGATCTGACCCGCGGCGCTACTTTAATCTCCTTGCGTTATCATGGAAAGGAACTCCTTTTCAGCCATAGTGCGGGAGCAAACGTTGAGATGTTTGTTTTTCGTAAGGATACTTCTGAAGATTTCAAAGGCTTAAGCCCTTACTGGTCTGCATTCCATCCAAGCCAGGGCGGTAATAGCATGGGCATTCCAGCAACTGTAGCAGGTATAGCTTGCGATGGAGAAAAATCCATGCAGGCATTTTCCATGATGGTAGACGCAGGTGTAAATAACTCATTTGAGCGCAGTCCCTTGTTAGCTGTTTGGAAAGGTGAGCTAAGCAATAGTTTTCCCCCAGGATATTCAACTCCATACACTATTCAGACAGATGCGAACTGGGTCCCAAATTCCGATCCCAACGGCGAGCCAAAATACTATCTGAAACTTCACCAGGCAGTTGTGAATTACCGCCCGAAAGATTCGGGTCCAATGGAATGGTTCCTGGAAGGTGCGGCACCATGGACT
>TBL_comb47_HYPODRAFT_10000858_pt1 | contig 39887 bp, 35 predicted proteins | sample TroBogypolimnion_40_FD_10682 | JGI IMG/M metagenome (IMG submission 10682)
GCCCTCGTTCTTTAATAGCGGGCTCGTTGCTAAGGCTCGATCTTCGTCCCGAGCAGTTGCAGGAATTTGGCGAGCCACTCGGGATGAGCGGGCCAGGCCGGAGCCGTGACCAGCCGGCCATGAACGTGGGCCCGGTCCATGGGTATATCGGCATATTCCCCTCCGGCAAGGACGACCTCCGGCCCCACCGCCGGATACCCGGAGCAGGTTTTACCCTTGAGGACGCCGGCCGCGGCAAGCAACTGCGCCCCATGGCAGATGGAGGCGATGGGCTTATCGGCCTGCGCAAAGTGCCGCACCATCTTCAGCACGGTCTCGTTCAGACGGATATACTCCGGCGCGCGACCGCCGGGGACCACCAGCGCATGGTAGTCTTCCGCCTTCACCTCGGCGAAAGTCGCATTGAGCACAAAATTGTGGCCGGGCTTCTCGCTGTAGGTCTGGTCCCCTTCAAAATCGTGGATGGCGGTGCGCACCTTTTCGCCCGATTTCTTCCCGGGACAGACCGCATGAACGGTATGCCCCACCATGAGGAGGGCCTGAAACGGCACCATGGCCTCATAATCCTCCACATAGTCGCCGACGATCACCAGAATCTTTTTCACGCTCACGGTTGCCTCCCTTTGCGGTGCATGCTCCACGGCACTTGGGGTCATTAACGCATGAAAGAAGATTAACAGGGAGGGGGTTTGAGTCAATCTTTACTCGGCAAACTTGGGCAGGGTCTGACCAAGTTGAAAGAAGGGCTTCCCGTAATGGAAGCCCTTCTTTTTAGTGATCCGCTTTGGTGGGGGGAGTCGAGTTCTGATAGGGCGCCGGAGACCTGCGGTTGGTCCCGCTCCGGGATCGCAGCCTGGAACTACTTCAGCGCGCGGTAATAGTAACGGTTCAAATCAAAGAGCCCGCCCTGTACCGGTTCGTCCTCAAGGAAGCGCTTTTGAAACCAGTCGTAGGTTTCCCATAACCGCTCATCGGACCGGTTCACGCCGTACTTCGCCATCCGGGCCTGGTTTCTGGGACTCTCATCATAATGCTCCAGCAGGTCGATGAAATCGGGAAGGTCCTTTTCTGTCACATCGAAGAAATAATTCGGGTAGGATCCTATAAGGCCATTGATGAAGTCGGCGCTGTCTTTGGACGGGTCCAAGCGGGCATCCTCTTTCACCAGGAAGGCGACATTGTCGTGCCAGCGATTGACCACCATGGAGAAAGCGACGTCACGACCCTTTGCGCGCCGAATCCTCACATAGGCCAGGTTGGAGTTGCTGCCGTTCGCCATGGCGAAGAACGGCGCGCCGGGCCGGGAAAGATGGCGAAAGGCCCGCAGGTAGTCGTCGCTGGTCTGGTAGCTCTCCGGCGGGCTCGGAACCTGCGCGCCTGCCTGCAGGTAATTCACCCGGTCAAAGGCGATCCCCACAGCCGGCAGCAAAACGCTCTCCACGACATGCTCGACGAACTCGCGCTTCGGGTCGCTCGTCGCGAAGGCAATCTTCGCCGGCAGGCGGGAAGGGTAGTAGTCGATCTTCTTGAGCTTGACTCCCTTGTACCACGATTGGATGATCGGCTCCCGGTCTGCCGGTGGCAGGAAGTCAAGGAAGTTACTTTCCCCTTCCAGGCGCAGCGCATCCATGTAGAGCCGGGTCGCCAGTTGATGGCCTGCCGTGCCATAGACGTCGAAGCCGGCCACCAGGGCATAATAGATCCGCTCCAGCATCGGGTAGTCGATGACCCACATGGTCTTGGGCAGGTTGCCCAGCGCCCCCTTGTGCACCGAGGCGCTGTCGAAATGGCGATAAATGGTCATAAGCGGGGCGTCGCTGGCGCGGTTCCCCTTCCAGATGGCGTCATAGCCGAGGCCGGCATAGTTCAACGAGGTGTAAAGGTCCTGCCGGGCCCGGTAGTACTCCAGTGCCGCCTTGCGGTGCTGGTCCTTCAACGCCGTGAAGATGCGCATGTCGCTGCCCTGCTCGATCGGCATGCGCATCTTGTCGCTGTACTGCTTCAAAAAGCCGGGATTTGCCACTCCCAGGTCGTGGTCCGGATCCATGAACATGACCCAGGTCTGGTCATCGATGACGTTGATGGCAATCTGCCCCTTGCAGACCGGACCGTGGATGAAGGTCATGATGATGTAATGGGAATTGTCCAGCAGGAACTGGTAACGCGAGCGCGGCGGGATCTGTTCGAAGGACAGAAACGGGTTCGCGCTCAGTTTGGTGTCGTAGCCCACCAGATGCGGGGGCTGCAGCCACTGGGGCTTGATGAACAGCTCGTTGAAACGCTGCAACTGGGCGTTGTCCAAAGTGAAGACCATGTGGGTCTTGTGGACGATGGTGGAGTAGACCTTGCGGAAGCGGTAAAAGACTTTCTGGACGCCGGGGTCGTCATAGGGCCGGACCGTGGCTACCAGGTCAAGAGGGGTTCCGGGAGCGCTCCTGGAGCGCACCAGCTCGAAAAACTCGTTGGTCGGGGTGCCAAACTTCAGGTGAGCCAGGAACAGATGTTCGTAGAGGTAGCGTGCCGTCACGGCATGCTTGGGGTCGTCCTGGTTCAAGAAGGCTTCCCACTGCCGGACGGCCAGCAAGTCGCTTGGCTTGGGCGCCGTCAGTGCCGCCTGCCGGACAACATCCGGCCCCTTGGCGCCCTGGACCAGCCAGCCGGCGATGATGTCGAACTCGTCCTGTTTGAGCGGGGGGAAACCGAAGGGCATGCCGTTGTTCGGATGCTTTTCCAAGTAGCCGCCCAGCTCTTTGGCATTCTCCGGGCAGGTCAGATCCTCAGATTCCGGCTGGTATTCTCCCACGCTTTTCGGGTTCTTCATCTTGTGGGACAGCATCTGGATCATGATCGAGTTGTTCAAACCCTGCGACACAGTGCTGTCGGTAACGCTGAAGAATTTTTTGTCGCGCCACTGCGCCGTTGTCTGGGCATCGGTGAAGAGGCGGCTCGGCTCCATGGAGGTCAGGCGATAGGCGTTGTAAATGGCCCGCTTGGTGGCGCCCCGGTCCGCCCCCTCGTAGGAATCTATTTTTAGCTGACAGGGCGAGTTGTAGCAGGAGTGGCAAACCGTGCAGCGCTTATCCAGAAGCGGCTTTACTTCCTCCTGGTAGGCGATGGTTCTGGTTGGCATCTTAAACGCAACGGGAGGGAGCGCTTTAGCGGCGCACCCGGCACACAACAGGGCCAGCAACAGACCGGGAACGCAGATGGCTCTCACGAATTGGTTCACCTCTTTGAAATGTCGCAAGGGTCAGGGGACGTCATTTCTTCATATCGTTGACGGTGTCCTTGATTTTGTCGCCGGCTTTTTCCATCTGGTGGCCGGCCGTATCCGTTGCCTTGTCGATTTCCTTGCCAGCGCGCTCAGCCGGGCCTTCCTTGTGGCAGCCGACTAATCCGGTAAATAGTGCGCCCAACGCCATCGCTATGACAATGCTTCTGCTGGTTTTCATCATGTGCGGTCACCCCCTGAATCTTTAGTTGGAACTGCTTTTTGTCCGTGGCTGCCGGCAGGTTGCCGGCTGCAGTTTGTCTGACAAATGCAGTTCGTAATTTCTCCAATTATGATAGGCGACATATAGCAAGTTGCCTGCCATAGGGATGGGAAATACTCAGAGGTGGGCCTATCCTTCAATAACAGGTGATTGGGCTAAACAGAATGCAGCGGTGCAAGCTGAATCGAGGCCGGTACCGATCGCCAGCCCGTCACATTTGGCGAATCTTCCACATGCTGAGGGAGGATTATGTCTAGCAAGGAAGGCTGGGCTCTCGGGAACCAGAGGGGGCGCTCGGGGGTGAAGCGGACGCAGTTCACGGGCGAACACGAGGTTCGCCCCTACCAGTGCCGGTAGGGGCGAACCTCGTGTTCGCCCGTATGGCTGCTCTTGCCCCTTCTTGTTGCCAACTCTCCTCCTCCCTGAGGGGGAGGTCGGGAGGGGGGAAGGGTTATTGAGCGGCAGCCATCTGGCGCAGCTTCGAGATGTCCCGCAAGGGCGGCGCTCCGAACAGGCGGTTGTATTCACGGCTGAACTGGGACGGGCTTTCGTAGCCCACCTGAAACGCCGCGTTTGCGGCATCCATCCGTTCCGCCAGCATCAAGCGCCTGGCTTCCTGCAGGCGCAGCTGCTTTTGGAACTGCAGCGGGCTGAGCGCCGTCATGGTCCGGAAATGATGGTGAAAGGTCGAGGTGCTCATGCTTGACTGTGCCGCTAGCTCTTCGATACTCAGAGGCTGAGTGAAGTTGCCCTTCAACCAGTCTATGGCCCGCGCTATCTGTTGGCTCTGGCTTCCCGAAGAAGCGATCTGGCGCAGGCGCTCACCTTGATCGCCCACCAGCAGGCGGTAGATGATTTCCCGCTGGATGACTGGCGCGAGAATCGGAATGTCCTTTTCCTCTCCAAGTAAATCGATCAAGCGCTGCACGGCGTTGAGCAGCGGCAGCGTCACCTCGCCAATTGCCATGCCACGGCTCGATTGCTGCGCGCGGGGCTGCGGGAGGTTGCTATCGGCCATCAGCTGGGAAATCTCGCGCCGATCAAGCATCAGTCTGAGCCCCAGGTATGGCCGTGCCTGACTCGCCTCGATAATTTGCACGACCGTGGGCAGATGCACGGAGGTGATCAAATAATGGTGCGCGTCGTAGACGTAGGTGTCGTCCCCGAGCATCACGCGCTTGGCGCCTTGAGCGACCAGGCAAACGCTCGGTTCGTACATGCCGGTGATCGGCTCGGTCGCTGCGTCCCGGCGAAACAGGGACAAACCTGGGACGGCGGTCGTGTGCAGCTCGCCTTTTTCGGTCCATCGGGCAATGCTTTCACCTAAAACCCCAATCGCACCTTCCAAGCCGTTGTTAGCTAACTCCCCAGTGACGATCTCTTTTCGCATGGCGTCCTCCTGCTTTCATACTAGCCAACCTGGAACTCTGTTACAACTTTTTTCCGGCGCTTGGTACGATTAGGCAAGAATTGGACAGGATCGTTCTACCCGTCTCGGCCTTACCGGGATTAGAGTATACTTGTCGACGGGGCAGTTCCGCACAGGTAAAGGAGGAAAACAATGCAAAGGCGTACATTGGGGAAAAGCGGTCTGGAAGGGAGGGAGAGTTTTTGCAAGCGGAGCTAGTCAGGAAACTCAATGCGAGAGAATGGAGGATCTTATGAGCACGAACGACCTTAGTAACAGCGTGATTTTCCCCGTCGGGGAGAAACTGGTGAGCGACAATTTTAACGGAACGGTATGGCTCAAGATGCTGACGCCGGCCGACTCGGCTTGTCCCATCGGGAACGTGACCTTTGAGCCGGGATGCCGCAACAACTGGCACACGCACGCAGGGGGCCAGGTCCTGCTGGTGACGGGCGGCAGAGGCTATTACCAGGAATGGGGAAAACCGGCACAGGAACTTCACGCGGGAGACGTTGTCAACATTGCTCCCGATGTCAAGCACTGGCACGGCGCCGCCAAGGACAGCTGGCTGGTGCACTTGGCCGTTGGGGTCCGCTCCGAAAAAGGTCCGGCAACCTGGATGGAGCCGGTATCGGACGAAGATTACAACTCTCTGGAATAAGGAGGCATTCTGTGGCTATCAGTGACGTAGCACAGAAAAATCACGCAGAGCTTTTCCCGAACCACAGATCGACACTCAAGGTCACCGATCCCGAATTCGTCGAACTGTTCGACAATTTCGCCTTCGACGAGGTGCTCTCCTACGGAAATCTTCACACCAAGACGAGGCTCATGGTGGTGCTGGCTTCACTCATCGCCCAGCAGGCTTTGGGCGAGTACCGGGTTATGCTGGGCGGTGCGCTGAACGTTGGTGTCACACCCGTTGAAGTCAAAGAGATCGTTTATCAGGCTGTAGCATACGTGGGCATTGCCAAGGTTTTCGACGTTATCCATGCCACCAATGAAATACTGGAAAGCAGGGGCATAAAGCTGCCGTTGCCAGGCCAGTCGACCACTACACCGGAGACGCGACTCGAGAAAGGACTGGCATTACAAAAGGAGATATTCGGAGACGTCATTGATCTGATGTACCGGGATTCACCGGCGAATCAGCTGCATATTCAAGAATATCTGTCTGCGAATTGTTTCGGCGATTATTTGACCCGAACCGGTTTGGATATAAAGACACGGGAGCTTTTGACCTTTTCCATGATTTTATCTTTGGGTGGCTGTGAGCCACAATTGAAGGGGCATGTACAAGGCAACATGAATGTCGGCAACGACAAAGAGGTATTGATGAGTGTTGTTACGCAGCTATTGCCATATGTGGGATATCCACGAGCCTTGAATGCGTTGCGCTGTATCAACGAAGTCGGGGTGACCGCTTAAGCCGGACCGCTAGGCAGGCTGCCGTCTATCCCTTTCGATCGACTTGGCTTCGCTAAAATCAGAGTAAAGGCAAGGCAGAACAAAGCACAAAAGCATAGGACCGGCCGCTACGAGTAAATTGCAGCGGCCGGTTGCGTTTGCAACCATGGATGTTCGGAGGTACTCTGGGGCTGAGCTATGAGGGTTCGGGCAAGCAACGCCGATGATCAGTTTTTGACTTGATTTGCGGGTCATGTTAATTTATCTGCCACTGGTTAAACTTCAACGTATTCAACCGCAAAAATCATTCTGGGATCAATTTCGTGCGCGGGGAAACTAGGGATATCCTTTACCCAAGGCATGATCGGACCGAAGGCCAGGTGAGCATGGATCAGCTGAAAAACAACGTGAAAAGGGGATTGGCCGCGAGCGTCGGGGCCGCGCCCGCTGCGGTGCACGGCGACGAGCCACTGGTCGCCCGCTACCTTCCGATAAAGAAAGCCACCGTGGTATTCTGCGCGGTTTTCCTTCTCTGGCTGCTCGGTGCCGGGATCACCAGCAACGAATTCTTCCTGCATCTGCTCTGTGTGGCGCTGCTGGCGCCGTACCTGGTCTTTCTGGTGGACTGCCTGGCAACTCAGCAGGTAACTCTCGGCACAGACCGGGTCGTCAAGCGCCGCTGGTTCTTCGGCGAGTCGACCATTCCTGCCAGCAAGATTGTCATAACAGCCGATTCGGCGTTGATTCGTTTTTACCACGGCTCCGATAAAAACCTGCGCGAGCGGATCACCGTGAGGCGCTCCATGGTCGGCCAGGAGATGTTCGACCGGTTGAAGATAGCCGCAGTCAGCCGCTTCGACATCCTCCTCAAGGGAGGGGAGCAGGCAAAAGGGACGGACCATGCCTACCACGGTAGCGGCGCCGGCAAGGAGCGCAGGGTCAGCACGCTGCTGCTCGGCGCGTACCACAAGGCGGTCGGGGAATACCGGGGCGCGCAGTACCTGTTTTGGTTCTATGCGGTGCTGGTGGTCTTCATCGTCGGCCTTTCCGACGACTTCAGCGGCATAACAGCGACGCTTCCCGCGGGAATGGTCCGGATCGCTGCCATCGCTATGGCCGTGGCGGCCTATCTCGTGCTGACCCGTGTCAATCCCGCGCTCCAAGGCGCCGCTTTCGCCGGGGCGCCGCAGCAGCAGGACAACCTCACCTGGACCGGGCGGGTTGCGATTGCTAAAAGGAGCGCCTTCCTCTCCTCGCTGGTCATTCACGGGGTCGGCGCCGGCGCCTTCCTGCTCTTCCTGCTGACCGGAAGCCTCCTCGACTTCTATCTCTACACGGCGGTGGCCGCTCTTTTCTACACCGACTTTTACCCACGGCTCTCAGCCTGGGAAAGGATCTGCCGGGCCGAGGAGGATGCGGCGCCGACCGCTGCAGTGTCGGGAGCTGCGGGGGCGGGGGCTGCAGTGCCGGCTGCTGCGGCGCCTGCCGCCGCTGGCCCCTTGAGGATGCCGCTTCCCGCGCGGCGGCGCTCGCTGCAGGTGTCCCTGGTGTTGCTGGGAACACTCGCCGTGTCGAGTTACGGCGACAGCCGCCACTACCTCTACAAGAGCCGCAAGGACTGCCTGGACGACTGGGGCGGCAATGAAAAGGACTGCCGCGAGCCGGACCAACACAGCCACTACTACCGCTCAGGCTACTGGTATGGCCCCTCCTACGGTAGAGGAGGGGGGCACCCCTCCCGGTCGGTAGGCGCGACTACGGTCTCCCGGGGAGGCTTCGGCTCGCTGGGGAGCTTCCACGCTTCCTTCGGAGGGTGAGATGGAACGCTTAACGCTGACGCCGCGCCAGGGATGGGAGGAACTTGTCGAGGAACTCGGCATGGCCTACCACACCATCGACGAAGAGACCTACTGGGACGAATCCGCCTGCTACCGTTTCTCCGGCGCCGAGATAGACGAGATCGACCTGGCGACCACAGAGTTGCAGCGGCTCTGCGTCGAGGCTGCCGAACGGGTGATCAGCGAAGGGCTGTTCTCCCGGCTGCAGATACCGGAGCGGGTCGTCCCGTATATCGTCGAATCTTGGGAGCGCGATGATCCCTCGCTCTACGGACGTTTCGATCTCGCCTACGACGGCTCCGGACCGCCGAAACTGCTGGAGTACAATGCCGATACCCCCACCTCCGTCCTGGAGGCGAGTGTAGTGCAGTGGTACTGGCTCCAAGACTGCTTCCCGGAAGCGGACCAGTTCAACTCGATCCACGAGAAGCTGATCGCCTCCTGGAAGGAGTGGCCAGGAGGGCAGGGCAAGCCGCTCCACTTCGCCTGCGCCGCGGACAGCTCCGAGGACCTCGGGAACCTGGAATACCTGCGTGACACCGCAATCCAGGGTGGGATGGAGACCCGGCTGCTCTTCATCCACGAGGTGGGCTGGGACGAGAGCGCCAGGAGATTTGTCGATCTGGACGACCAGCCGATCAGCCAGCTTTTCAAGCTCTACCCCTGGGAGTGGCTGGTGCGGGAGGAGTTCAGCAGCTACCTGGCGCAGGCGCGGCTGCGGATGATCGAGCCCCCCTGGAAGATGCTGCTGAGCAACAAGGGGATACTGCCGATCCTCTGGGAGATGTTCCCGGGCCACCCCAATTTGCTGGAGGCGAGCACGGGGGAGAAGCCTTTGGCGGGCGACTATGTCCGGAAGCCGCTATTGTCGCGCGAGGGGGAGAACATCCTGATGCGCAGGCGCGGGGAGTGGGGCGGTACGCCCGGCAGCTACGGCGAGGAGGGGTACGTCTACCAGAGGTATGCCGAGCTCCCCTGTTTCGACGGGAACTATCCGGTCATCGGCTCCTGGGTCATCGGCGGCGAGAGCGCCGGGATCGGCATCCGCGAGGACGTGAGCGAGATCACCACCAACGGCAGCAGATTCATACCCCATTTTTTCCAGGAGAGCTGATATGGACACCGTTACCGTTTTGGAATCACTGTCCGGTTTGACCGGGTTCCTGCTCAATCTCGTGGCGGCAGTGGTCCTGCTCGTCCTTTTCACCGCACTCTATGTCAGGATCACCCCCTACCCGGAATTTGCCCTCATCAAGGAGGGGAAGGTCGCCCCGGCCATCAGCCTGAGCGGGGCGCTGCTCGGCTTCGTCATCCCCTTGGCAAGTGCCATCATCTCCAGCGTCTCGCTGTTGGATATGGTGCTCTGGGCCCTGGTGGCGCTGGTGGTCCAGATCCTGGTCTACCTGCTGCTGAAGACGTTTCTGCACGAGCTTCCTAGTGACATCGCAACGGACCGGATCGCGCCGGCGCTGCTACTGGCCACGCTCTCCCTGGCCGCCGGTATCCTGAGCGCCGCCTGCATGGCGTATTGAGGTCAGCCGACTGGGCGATAGGGGGCGCTGTTTTCCTCCCGCTCACACCGACCACTTTCCCTAGCTCCCCCTCGCCCACCGGGAGAGGGCAGGGGTGAGGGATGTTCCTCTGCGCCAGGGCTGCTTCGTCCGACGCCCCACCCCGCCCTCCTGTGGGCGAGCGGATAAAGCACCGTTTACCTCCGGGGGTATGCCGTGAAAATGTGATCGTGCGCCTTTACCACGACATGGCACTTGAAACAGTACTCCTTCCCGAATGAGCCGTCGGCCCCGAAAGGCTTGAAACTGTCGGACGCTGCATCATACACGAGCTGGGCATAGCCCCATCCGCCGGTATCCGGGAACCTCTTGGAATCCTTCAAGATGAACGAGAGCGTCTTCAGGTTGTCCGGCGCCATGACTTTATAGGGGGCTGCCGGGCTCTGCTTTTTGGACCACTCGATCATGACGACCGCGGAGCCTTCGGGAAATGGCTTGCCATTGCCGGGGATGCCCTGCCGGTACGCCTTCATCATCACGGCGTTCCCTTGAATAATTTTCAGCCCGTCATCTACCTGGCTCACCGCGATATCCTGCCACGTTTCATATCCTCTGAACTCGGAGAACGCGATCCCGTTGGGCGCCTTCAGCGTGAACCTGTCCTGAGCCGCAAAGGCGATGCCCCCCAAGGCTGAGAGCACGACCGAAATGATGACCAGCGCCGGTATGCTTTTGCTCCTCATTCCCCGGGCAGTTCCCGCAGGACCTGGGCTCCATGCATTCATGGTGTCCTCCTCTGAGTGGGGCGCGTGGCGTCCCGCGTGATGGTGGCGTGGACCAGGCTGATAGCCGGGCCTCAACGTGCAGGGGCAACAAAGCCCCGAACCAGGGCGGCGATCTCGTCGGCAGCCGTATCCAGTGCGAAATGACCGGCGTCCAGCAGGTGGACTTGGGCGTGCGGCACGTCCCGGCGATAGGCCTCCGGCTCCGAGAGGTCGAACGAGAGGTCGTACCTGCCCCAGATCACCAGCAGGCGCGGCTGCTTCGTGCGCATCCAGGCCTGCCACTTGGGGTAAGCGTCGACGTTGCTGCGGTAGTCGTAGAAGAGGTCGCTTTGAATGTCGGCCTGGCCGGGCTGGCTGAGAAAGGCAAACTCATCGGTCCAGAGATCCGGGTCATAGCGCTCCACGTTGGGGTCGCTCCCGACATGGCGCGTCCGGGTGGCCGCCAGCGACAGCAGATTGGTGCGCAGCACCCCCTCGTTGGCGGCGCGGTCGGCCCAAAAAGCCCGCCGCGCCTTCCAATTCGCGCCCAGACCTTCGTTGTGCGCCACGGCGTCCTGCACGATGAGAGCCTCGACCCGCTCCGGATGGGCCAGGGCCATGCGGAAACCGACGGGCCCGCCGTAATCCTGCATATAGAGCGTGTACTGCGAGAGGCCGAGCGCTGAGGTGAAGTGGTTCATGATCTCGGAGAGGTGATCGAAGGTATAAGCGAATTTTTTCGGGTCCGGCCAGTCGCTATGCCCAAAACCCGGGTAATCGGGAGCGACCAGGTGGTAGCGCTCGGAAAGCCGGGCGAAGAGAGGCTCGAACATCCGGGAGGAGGAGGGGAGCCCGTGCAATAGGAGCAGGGTCGGCGCGTCCTTGGGGCCGGCCTCCCGATAGAAGATGGCGAGCCCATCTACCTGCACCGTGCGGTAAACAGTCGGGTGTGCCATGGGACGCTCCTTTCCTTGGGCTTGGGCCTGCAACGGAAATGACGCGAGCAGGACGGCCACCAGCAGCGCCAAGCAGGAGAGTTGCCGGTAGCGGAAGCGTCGGGGCGAGCTGAAAAAGCACATGGTTCACCTCCGCTTAACCTGGTTGACTCTCGGGCCTCGTCTTCTCGGAGCTGGTTTCCAGCCGAACTCTTGAAGATCGTTGCCTGCATCGGTTCGAGCGTCTCACAATGCAGGTTAAGCCGCATCTTTCGTGGCCGACAATAGGCGCCATAAGTGTGGACTAATTTACATCGTATAGTATCCCATGTACCTGTCAACTGGCTGCAAAAGGGGGGAGCTAAAAAGGGGCCGGGGTGAGGGATGTGCCTTGGCGCGACAGTTGCTCGTGGGGATCCCCCTCGTAGACGGAAGGCGGGCAAATACAAGATTCGCCCCTACCAGCACGAGGTATAGGGGCGAACCTCGTGTTCGCCCGTGAGCTGCGTCCGCATTCACCCCCGCGTGGGCACGGGGTGCCCTCCCTACGCACTTGGAAAAAACAACATCAGTGCATAACAGAGCCATAATAAATAGGGGGTACAGCACCAGGGACTGCCAGGGAGAAAGCCTTGACTTACCAGTGCCCCTGCGCGGGTGCAACAAGGTAAAAAAAAGGCCGCTTCCGAAGAAGCGGCCATTTGGTACTAAACGAAAGCGGTTATTACTTGGCTGCCGGAGCAGTATCAGGAGCGGTTACGGTTTCTTCTTTTTTGATGGTCTTTTTGACCTTCTTGCCCTTCTTGGTGGTTTTTTTCTTCTTGGTTTCTTTCTTCTCTACCTTGGCGCCGGCAGCGTTGGTGGTGGTGGATTCGGTTTTGGTTTCGGAGTTAGCCGGCTCAGCGGCGCACACGATACCTGCGAAAGAAACGGCGACCAGAGCTGCTACGATGCTGGAAAGAATTCTTTTCATGGTGAATCTCCTTGTTGGTTATTTTAAGATCTTAATAACTAGTAGCAGCTAACGTGCCAAGTTTTTGGTTTTGCAAGTAGCTGTAAATAAAGACTTCGGTCCGTTCTGCTTGCTCGTCGCGCCCTGAGGCAACCGCATTTGGTACAGGTGCTGCCGCATTTGAGGTACGCCGTGAAGCTAGGCGACCCTGCCTGCCGTCTCGCCGGGCTCAGGCGGAACCAAGCGAGGCTATGCGTTCAGTTGATGCGCGATGATATGATAAGGAATCAAGGGAGGCATTATGAGCATTATTGTCGAACAAAACGTCCTGGCCCTGAGCATATCCGAGCGTATTCAGTTAGTAGAGGATATCTGGGATAGCATCGAAAAAGTGCCGGAATCCATCCAACTGTCTGAGGAACAGAAGATCGAGTTGGACAGCCGCTTAGATGGCTACCACAATGACCCAGGCAAAGGGTCGCCTTGGAATGTTGTTTGCGAGCGGATCAAGAGTCGGAAGTGACGCGCGAACTGACAGTCCGGCCTGAGGCGGAAATGGAAATAAGCAAAGCGCAGCCCCAGGCGCTGGATGGAACAGGGGTAGCCGGGAAGGCTGCTGTTAATGCCTTGTCCTACAAAAATGGGGGTCTGCCGTTCCTGGTGCGGAACGTGGGAAATGAACCGGGAATTGGTGGAGGACGTTACTTCGTCGTGCTCCGCCTGTCGAAAATCCGGATGAACTCGTAAGACATCTTCTCTTTGTCGGAATAACCGGATGGCGTCACCTGGAAACGTTTCCCCTGTTTGGTGAAGCGGTAGGAATTGCTGCCATCCTTGTTGTGACGGATTCCCGTCAGGTTGTCGATGGTCAGGTAATTTTTTTCTCCGAAGGTATGGACGATGATGCTGTCGTTGATGACTTCAACTATCTGGTTGCGAAAAACCGGAACGAGAATGAAAGCTGAGAGTCCGATTGCCACAACAACACAAACTGCATAGACGATCTGATAGGTCACCAGAAACTGATAGGTCAGTATCCCGCCCAGCACAAGGTCGAAAAAACCCAGGATGCCTATAATCTTTCTCGAAGGATAAAACAGCATGGTTGACTCCTAAGCTCTGGGCTTTTGCCTCTAATTCATACCGCGCAGGATTTTACTGTTTTTATGAAATAATTGCAATAGATGGAGCCTGGTTAATTTTCCGGTCACACCTCCATCGTCCCTTTGCCGGCCTTCCCCGTTCGAAATCAGCTTCCCCAAGACCACCGCCGCTCTGGCGCCTTTCCACCAAACGCGTTTTGACATTGCCAAATATTAGTATAGCCTTATCTTCAACACAAAGGCGGCCATGGAGGCACCAATGAACGTGCGCGAAAAGAACATGATACTCTCCCCCGGTTGGCTGGTGACTGCCATCGTCACCTTCGTTTTCGGCTTCTCGGTTCTGGGCTACCTCGCCTACCGGAACCGGACCGAGCAACCTCCGATGCCCCGGGAAGTGCGGCTGGCCGACGGCGGGGTGCTCTTTACCGGCGACGACATTATGGCCGGGCAGCACCTGTTCCAGAAATACGGCCTGATGCAGTACGGCACCTTGTTCGGCCATGGCGCGTACCTTGGGCCTGATTTCACTGCCCAGTATCTGCGCGTCAGCGCCGGGAAGGAGATCGTCTTTTACTCCGAGCAGCGGCTGAGTCCGGCCGAGTCCGCAGCTCGGGTTCGCGCCGACTTGAAAGAAAACAGGTACAACCCCAATCTCGGCGCCATAATTTTCACGCCCGCCCAGGCCAGTGCCTATCGCGACATGATCACCTATTACCGGGACTGGTTCGGCCCGCCCGAGACGCAGCAGGGATTGCGGCGCCCGTACCTGAAGGATCCTGAGGAGGTCCGCAAGATAACCGCCTACTTCTCCTGGGCGGCCTGGGTCTGCGCGGCCACGCGTCCCGAGACCGGCCATTCCTACACCAACAACTGGCCTCCGGACGATCTCGCCGGCAACTCTCCGACTCCCGGGGTCCTCATGTGGAGCGTGCTCAGTCTGGTGGCCCTGCTGAGCGGCACCGGGCTGATCCTCTTTCTGTTCGGCCGTTACGAGTGGCTCGGCTGGCATGCCGCGGAAGATTTCGCCTCCAGGGAGTTCCCGCTCCCCGAGGAGGTGCAACTGACCCCCTCCCAGCGCACCGTCGCCTGGTATTTCCTGGTCGTGGCCGGCCTTTTTCTCCTGCTGGGACTGCTGGGAGGGGTGAACGCGCATTACCATGTCGAGCGCGCCGGCTTTTACGGGTTCTCGCTCTCCGACCTGCTCCCCTACAACCTCACCAGGATGTGGCATGTCCAGCTGGCGCTCTTCTTCACCGCCTCCAGCTTCCTCGCCATGGGGATATTCCTGGCGCCGATGATTGCCGGAAGGGAGCCGCGCCACCAGGACAAGTTGGCTCTGGTCCTGCTGGGCGCGCTGGTCGTGGTGGTGCTCGGCAGCATGTCCGGGGAGGCGCTCAGTCTCAACGGGCTGCTCCCGAGCAGCGGGCCCTGGTTCTGGATCGGCACCCAGGGATGGGAGTACCTCGACCTGGGGCGGCTCTGGCAGATCCTTTTGACCTTCGGGATGATCATCTGGCTGGTGATCCTGATACGCGGCATGCAGGAAAGGCTCAAGGGGGAGCACCCCGCGAACATGCCCTGGCTCTTCATCTACAGCGCGGCGAGCATCCCGCTTTTCTACGCGGCCGGCATGTTGTACGGCAAGACTACCAACTTCAGCCAGATAGAGTTCTGGCGTTTCTGGGTGGTGCATCTTTGGGTGGAGGACTTCCTGGAGCTTTTCACCACCATCATGGTCGCCTATGTCTTCCTGCTGCTGGGGGCGGTGCGGGTGCGGGCGGCGACCACCATCATCTACCTGGACATCATCCTCTACTCAGTCGGCGGGGTGATCGGCACCATGCATCACCTGTACTTCAGCGGCACGCCGGAAATCCACATGGCACTGGGGGCCTTCTTCTCCGCCATGGAGGTCGTCCCGCTGCTGCTGCTCACCTTCGAGGCCTGGAATTTCATGAGGCTGGGCGCGCCGGCGGGCGCCTCCATGCTGAGCGCGACGGGAAAGATGTTCCCGCACAAGTGGGCGGTCATGTTCCTGATAGCGGTAGGTTTCTGGAACTTCCTGGGCGCCGGGGTGTTCGGGTTCCTGATCAACCTCCCGATCGTGAGCTACTATGAGATCGGCACCCAGTGGACCGCCAACCATGGCCACGGAGCGATGATGGGGGTGTACGGCATGCTTTCCCTGGGGTTCTTCATGTTCGTGGCGCGCTACTTCGTCCCCCTGGACCGCGCCAGCAACCGGGCCATGGGGATCGCCTTCTGGTGCACCAACCTCGGCCTGGCCTGGATGATGTTCATCAACCTTTTCCCGGTCGGTCTGCTCCAGTTGAACCAGATCCTGGCCACCTCCTACTGGCAGGGGCGCGAGCCGGCGTTTTTCATGCAGCCCCTGGTGCGCATCTTCGAATGGCTGCGCTTCCCCGGGGATATGCTCTTCATCGTGGGGATACTGCCGGTGGTTTACCTGGCCCTGCGCATGTTCGCCAACCGTAACCGGCAGGGGGTGGTGTAGGGGGAGTGCGGGCTCCACTGGCAGGAGAGGATGGTGTTAGCCCAGGGAGTTCGGGCGAATGATGATTCGCCCCTACGAGGGCTGGGCTGAATCCGGCGGTACCTGCCACCCCCGCCTTTCGTGATCACGTAGGGGCCTTAACGCGGATGCCTGCGGCAAACGGGAGGACGCAGCAGGGTTGCCGCTTTCACGTCCCTCCCCCTTCAAGGGGGAGGACAGGAGGGGGATGGGGGGCTCAAAGGGTAGTAGGAAAGCGTGCAGCAGATCCCTGCCGCCAGTAGGTCAGCCCTGGGCCTCTTCGAGCATGAGCAGGTCGACATCGGAAGCAATGCAGACGTCCAGGTCCTTCAGCAGCCCATCGCTTACCGAATAAATCCAACCGTGAATGACCACCCTCTGGTCGCTGCGCCAAGCCTCCTGAACAATCGTCGTGTTCCCGACGTTCTTGACCTGCTCGATGACGTTGAGCTCGCAGACCCGGTTCACCCTCTCATCCAGGGTGGAAAGCTGTGACAGTTCAGTGCTGCGCCTTTGGTACAGGTCGCGGATGACGCGCAGCCAGTTGTCAATCAGGCCGTGGGGCTTCCCTTCGATGGCGGCTTTCACGCCGCCGCACCCGTAGTGCCCGCACACGATGATGTGCCGGATTCCCAGTATCTGCACGGCGTACTGCAGCACGGATAGGCAGTTCATGTCCGAATGGATCACAAGGTTCGCCACGTTGCGGTGCACGAAGAGCTCCCCGGGGAGCAAACCGATGATCTCGTTGGCCGGGACCCGGCTGTCCGAGCAACCGATCCAGAGGAACTCGGGGAACTGCTGCCGGGCAAGCTTGGCAAAAAAGGTTGGGTCGGATTCAGAAATCTGTAGAGCCCATTTCCGGTTATTCTCAAACAGAGGAGGCAATTCTTTCATAGGTGACCCCCGGAATCAGTCGTGCCGCTCAATACTGACACAGTTTCAGTGCTGCTGCAAGTTCGGGCGCTTGCACGATGTCGTATACGTTTCGTGTTATCTCACACACTCGCTTGACAATGATTACTAAGGTTGTATCCTGTCCAAGCAGGAACGATTCCTGATTGCGAGGCAGCTATCCAACCTGAAGAGATGAAAAACATTATGCTGTCAGGGCTCAAGGGGCGGGGCTTTAAGCTCACCCCGCAGCGGCGCACCATCGTCGAGATTCTGACCCGTGACAAGAGTCATCCCTCCGCACTCAATGTCTTCCTTGTTGCGCGCGAACTCCATCCCAAAATCAGCCTCTCCACAGTATATTCGACCTTGTCGCTACTGAAAAGTTTCAGGCTCGTCAAAGAGCTTGAGTTTGAAGCCATGGATAACCGCTACGATGCGGATACCGACCACCATATCAATCTGATCTGCACCCGCTGCGGCAGTATAGAGGATTTCAGCGAACCGGCTCCGGTTTCCACGGACTTCGTCGAGAACCGCACCGGGTTCCAGGTGCACGACGTGAGGCACGAGTTCTACGGCGTCTGCGGCAAATGCCGTTGACCGTTAGTATAGCAGGCCTGGCAGGTCAACTGTCAGCCATAAAACACCAGGAGGTAACACGATGTCCACACAGGAGAATCTCGCAGGAGCCTTCGCCGGCGAAAGCCAGGCCAACCGCAAGTACCTGGCCTTTGCCAAACAGGCCGAGACCGACAGCTTTCCCCAGGTAGCCAAGCTGTTCCGGGCGGCCGCCCACGCTGAAACGGTCCATGCCCACGCGCATCTGCGCGCCATGGGCGGCGTCAAGAAGACCAGCGAGAACCTGGCGGAAGCGATCGCCGGAGAAGGTTTCGAGTTCCAGCAGATGTATCCTCCCTACCTTGCCGAGGCTCAAAAGGAAGGGGCGAAAATGGCGGAGATTTCCTTTAAAAACGCACTGGCGGTGGAGGAGATCCATTTCGACCTGTACCAGATGGCGGCTTCCGCGGTGTCGGGCGGCGCTGACCTGGCGCCCCGCGCCATCTATGTCTGCGAGATCTGCGGCAACACCGTTTATGACGAGGCGCCGGAGAAGTGCCAGGTGTGCGGCGTGCCCGGTGGCCGCTTCACCCTGATCGACTGATCTGTTTTCTTCCGCTACGGTTGACCTGAGCAACACGGCCGCTGTCGGACTGGCAGCGGCCTTTTTACGCACTTCTTTTTAGGAGGACATCATGGCAAGCGGACGCTGGTGCTGCACGGTATGCGGCTATCTACACCTTGGGGATGCACTGCCCGACTGCTGCCCGGTCTGCGGCGCGACGCCGGATCTCTTCGAGGCGTCAGCCGTCCTGCCGGCGCCTGTCCAGAGCGCCCCCCGCTCCTGGCGCTGCATGAACTGCGACTACATCCACGAGGGTGACGCGCCTCCCGAATGCTGCCCGGTCTGCGGGGTCGGCCCGGACCAGTTCGAGCCGGTCTCGCCGCCGCAGCAAGGCGTGCCGCTCCAGGCCACGTCCGGCGCCATCGTCGTCATCGGCGGCGGCATCGCAGGGCTCTCGGCTGCCGAAGCCGCGCGCAACAGCGCCCCCCAGGCGTCGATCACCCTGGTCTGCCTGGAGGACGACCTTCCTTACTACCGCCTGAACCTGACCCGCTACCTGGCGGGGGAGATCTCCGCGAGCGACCTTCCGGTGCACCCGCAGTCCTGGTATGCCGAGATGCGGATCACCGTGCTGCGCGGGGCGGAGGTCTGCAACATAAACCGGGCGGCCAGGAAGGTCTCCCTCAAGGGGCACCCGGATCTATCCTACGACAAGCTGATCCTCGCCATGGGGGCTCACCCGAGCGTTCCCCCCATTCCCGGCGCGGACCGGGACAACGTGGTCACCCTGCGCACCATCCGTGACGCCGAGGCAATCCTTGCCAAATGCCAGGCCGGCATCCGTTGCGTCGTGATCGGCGGCGGGGTGCTTGGCCTGGAGGCCGCGGCGGCGCTGGCCCGCCACCGGGTGCAGGTGACCTTGATGGAAGGTTTCGACTGGCTGTTGCCGCGCCAGTTGAACCTGGCGGCCGGCGAGCGCCTGGGCGCGGAAGTCCGGGCCCTCGGGATCAACCTGATCTGCCTGGCCCGGGTGAAGAAGCTGGCGGGCGGGGACCAGGTCGCCAGCGTAGTCCTGGAAACGGGAGAGTCCTTCCCGGCCGACCTGGTGATCATCTCGACCGGAGTGCGCAGCAACAGCTATCTGGCCCGCCTGGCAGGCCTTGAGGTCGACAGCGGAGTGGTGGTCGACCAGCATCTGCGCAGCACCGATCCCGACATTTATGCCGCGGGCGACCTGGCGGAGCACCTGGGGATGGTGTACGGGACCTGGGCCCCGTCCCAGTTTCAGGGGACCATCGCGGGCATGAACGCCGCAGGGGAGGCCGCCATCTTCGCAGGCATACCCCGGTCCAACAGCCTCAAGGTGCTGGGAGTCGACCTCTTCAGCATCGGCCTGGTCCATCCGGACGACGCCAGCTACCAGACCTACCAGGCGGAAAACGGGCACTACCAGCAGTTTGTCTTCCGCGACTCGCATCTGGTGGGAGCCATTCTTCTCGGGGACACCTCAATCGCGCCGAAAGTGAAGAAGCTTATAGAGGGGGGCGTTTCCTGCACGGAACTGCTGGCCGGTGCCAACGATGCCGGTAGGATACATGCAGGGATAGCAGCCATGGCATAACACGATTGGTTGCATCACGCGTTTCGGTTCATAGGTAAAACCCGTAGGAGCGTCCTGCCTGTCGCGAATTTTGGGGCAGGCAGGCCGCTTCTACGGGAACCTTTCACATAGCCGCGGACGATGGCCGCAAAGAGCTCCCTCCGGTTCACTTCCTTCACTTTGCCCCTCTTGGTACAAACACACTACGGAAACACACTCTCTCTGCTGACCAGACAGCCAAGATCTGAGCGACCGCCCTTCGGCTCCGCTCAGGGACTTAGTCGTTCGCTGAGCGGAGTCGAAGCGCAACGGGCCATCAATTGCCCGGCAAGGCGCCCCTGACTGACACTGCAGGAGCGGTCATCAGTATACAGTTTGGACGCCAGAGACATAATGCGCTACCATCCATAGCCACTTCTACCAGCACTGCCGATATCAACACCTACCTTGGAAGGCGGCCAAAAGAGGAATCATCCCAATCGTGGAAATTAGTTCCGACGCCATTTCTGAAATACGCCTCTTCGATGGCCTTGCCCCGGACGAACTACGCCGCATCGCACTCAGGCTGCAGCTCTGCGAGTTTCCCGCGGGCGTGGTCATCCTCGCCAGGAACGAGCCGGCCCGGGAACTCTTCCTGGTCCTGTCCGGCCGGGTGCGGGTCGAGCTGGACGCCGGGACCGGCCAGGTCCTGAATCTCACCGAATTGGGACCCGGAGGTGTCATCGGCGAACGCGCCATCCTGACCGGCGAGAAACGCTCCGCGGATGTCCGGGCGATCTCGGCGGTACGGGCCGCCCGGCTGTCGCGGGACGACTTCGAGGAACTGCTGCACGAAATTCCTCAGCTCTATGCCAACCTGAGCCGGATCCTGGCCGCCCAGCTCGGCAGCTGGGCGCACCGCCATCAGCGCGAGGAGAACGAGCACCGCGAGATGATCACCAACATCATCGGCTGGCAGCTGCTCCCGGAGTTCGGCGCCTTCCCCGGCAGTTCCTCCTGGGTGCGCGAACTGAACGAGCGTCTCGAGTTCCTGGGCGGGAGCCGCAGGCACGTGCTGATCGTGGGCGAACCGGGCACCTGGAAGGACCTCGCCGCCCGCCTGATCCATTTCCACAACGACTCCCCCTGTCCGGTCCTCTTCCTTGACTGCGCCTCCCCGCCGCCCGTGGTCGGCTCGGAGCACAGCTCCGCCAGCCCGGCTCCCGACACCCTGATGCTGGGGATCGCCCAGGAAGCCGCACTCTTCGGCCATGTGCCGGACGGCGCGGTCTACGCCCGCCGGGTCCGGCGCGGCATGATCGAACTGGCGGCCGGTGGCGACATCATCCTGCGCAACATCGACTGCCTGATGCCGGCGGTGCAGGAGGAGCTGGTACGTTTCATGGAAAGCGGGCAGTTCCAGAGGAGAGGGGAGGGGAGGCTGCGCAGCGCGCGGGTCAGGATCATCGCGACCAGCGGCAAGGCGCTGGAGTCCCTGGCCGCCGGCGGGCAGTTCAACGCGCTGCTCCTGGAGAGGCTCAGCGGCGAGACCCTGCAGATGGTCCCGCTGCGGGAGCGCAAGAAGGACATCCCGGTCATAGTGCGCGCTCTTTTGAAGACGCTCAACGCCAAGCACCAAAAGGAGGTGCGCCGCCTTTCCCAGGACGCCCTCAACCTCCTGGTGGACCACGACTGGCCCCTGAACGCGAGCGAGCTGTACCAGGTCGTGAGCCGCGCGGTCGTGGTCTGCAACGAGGACGAGATCCTCCCGGAGCACATCGCCTTGCAGGGGCAGCCCTTTGGCGAGGGGCGCTTCAACCTGCTGACGCTCCCCGCAGTCGAGAGGCTGGCCCGCCGCCCCGACTTCCCGCGGGTGCTGCGCTGGTGCACCGTGCCGCTTTTCCTGCTGATCACGCTCTACACGCTGCTCGGGCCGCGCCAGGACAACGCCGCCAACCTGGCCGCCTGGACCCTGGGCTGGCCGGGGCTCATCCTGGCCGCGTTTTTGCTGGCGCGCGGCTGGTGCAGTTTCTGCCCGCTGGAGGCGATCGGGGAATTCCTCGGCGTCACGAGCCGGGTGGTGCGCGAGCCGGCCCGGTGGCTGCGCCGCTGGGGGGCGGCCGCAAGTTTTGCCGGGCTTGTCTTCATACTGCTGATCGAGCAGGCGACGGGGATGTTCTCCCATGCCCTGGCGACCGGCCTGCTGCTCTCCGGCATGCTGGCCGCCACCGTCAGCGCGGACCTGGTCATCGGCCGCCGGGGCTGGTGCAAGTTCCTCTGCCCGCTGGGGAGGATCGTCAAACTGGTGTCGCGCATCTCGGTCCTGGAAATGCACAGTAACCATAACGTCTGTCTGAGCCGCTGCCGGGTCGACGACTGCATCAAGGAAAGGGGGTGCCCCATGGGGCTGCACCCCTCGGGGATCGACAGCTCGGACCACTGCGTGCTCTGCCTCGACTGCGTGCGCAACTGCCCGCACCACTCCATGCAGCTCGACCTGCGCAACCCGGCCTGGGGGCTCTACAACAAGGCCCGGCGCGGCTTTGGAGATGCGCTCTTCAGCGTGACCCTGGTCGGGGTGGTCCTGGCCGCCAAGGGGACGCCACTCCTTGCGGGGCACCGGCAGGAGGTCTTTCCGCGTCTGCTTTGGGGGGCCGAGGAATACCTGCTGGCGCTGGCCGTCGTGGGCGCCTGCACCGGCCTCGCGCTGCTCGCCTCGGCGGCAGGCGCCGGAGCCCGCTGGAAGCAGGCCTTTTCAGGCTCCGGGCTCGCCTACCTTCCGCTGGGGGTGGCCGGGCTTTTCACGGTCTATTTTCGGCCCCTCGTCGAGGGGGGAGCGCGGCTGGTTCCGCTGCTGGTGACGGCGGCGGGCCTGGACGGCACGCTGGACGCGGCGCGGCTCACCCCGGAGCTCGGGACGCTGCGCCTGCTCATCTATCCCGTCATCGTCATCGGAGGGGTGTTCTCCTGGGTCGCGCTGGGGAGGCTGCAGCTCCAGGACGGCCCCGGCCGGTCGGGGCTTTACTGCCACAGGCTGCTGATCCTGCTGGCGACCGCGGCGTTTTGTTACATCCTGTAGGGGACGATGTAGCCCGGGTTTCGTAGGGGCGAATCATCATTCGCCCAGGCTCTCTGGGCTCCTATTCCGACATTCCCGAAGCAAAATATGTAGACAGCTGCGCGAATGCCGCGTGGGCACAGGGTGTCCACCAAGCCGCAGAGCGAATGCCGCTGTAGGGGGGACGATGTAGCCCAGGTCTCGTAGGGGCGAATCATCATTCGCCCGGGCTCTCTGGGCTCCCCCCCTAAATTCCCCAGGCGATGGGGACCCCTCACTCCGGCGCAAACCGGCGAAAGAACCAGCGCTTGATCGCCTCCACGGCGAGCAGGTAGCTAAGCAGCATGGCGGTCAGGATCAGGAAGAAGAAGGCCGGCGGAGCCACGAAGCCGAGCTGCGCGCCGACGGGGGTGAAGGGGAGCAGCGCGGCGACCGCCACGACCGCGAGCGCGAAGCCGGTCAGCCAGGGGGTGGGGCGGCTTTGGAAGGGGTTCTTGTGGGTGCGGATGATGAAGATGACCAGCACCTGGGTCGCCATGGACTCGATGAACCAGCCGGTGTGGAACAGCGCCTCGCCGGCATGGAACACCTTCAGCATGACGTAGAAGGTGAGGTAGTCGAAGACCGAGCTGACCGTGCCGATGATCAGCATGAAGTTGCGGATGTAGTTCATGTCCCAGGTCCGGGGGCGGCTCAGGTAGTCGTCGTCCACCCGGTCCAAGGGGATCGGGAGCTCCGAGACGTCGTAGAGCAGGTTGTTGAGCAGGATCTGCACCGGCAGCATGGGGAGGAAGGGGAGAAAGAGCGAGGCCCCGGCCATGGAGAACATGTTGCCAAAGTTGGAGCTGGTCCCCATCATGATGTACTTCATGATGTTGCCGAAGGTGCGCCGCCCCTCCAGGACGCCGGCGTGCAGCACCCCCAGGTCCTGCTCCAGCAGGATCAGGTCGGCCGCCGCCTTGGCGACGTCCACGGCGGAGTCCACCGAAATCCCCACGTCAGCCGAATGCAGGCTCGGCGCGTCGTTGATGCCGTCGCCCAGATACCCCACCACATGGCCGCGCCGCTTCAGTGCCAGGATGACCCGGTTCTTCTGGTTGGGCGTCACGCGGCAGAAGAGGTTCGCCTGCTCCACCCGCGCTGCGAGGCCCGGGTCGTCCAGTTCCTGGATCTGGGTCCCGGTCAGCACCCCGGTGACGGCGAGCCCGAGCTGCGCGCAGATGTGCTGGGTCACCAGTTCGTTGTCGCCGGTGATGATCTTGACCGCCACCCGGTCCGCGGCCAGCCCCGCCAGCGCCGCCTGGGCGCTCTGCTTGGGAGGGTCGAGGAAGGCGGCAAAACCGGCCAGCACCAGTTCCGACTCGTCGTCCACCACGGCGTGGGGATGATCCCTCTCCACCTGCCGGAAGGCAATCCCCAGCACCCGGAAGCCCGCGGAGCTCAGCGACTCGAACTGCGCATTGATGGTCTGGCGCGCCGCGGCGTCCAGTACTTTGGAATCCCCCCCGGCCGCTTCGTAACTGGTGGAGAGCCGCAGGATATCCTCGGGAGCCCCCTTCACCACCAGGGTCCGCTCCGCCCCGTTGTCCAGTAAAACCGAGATGCGGCGTCGCTCGAAGTCGAAGGGGACCTCGTCCACCTTGGTCCAGCCGCTCGCGTCGATCTCCGAGTGCTCCAGGATGGCGTCGTCCAGGGTGCTCTTCAGGCCGGTTTCGTAGAAGCTGTTGTAGTAGGCGAGCTCCAGAACCCGCTGGCTATCCTCCCCCAGGGGCGTCAGATGGCGCTCCAGGCGGATGCGGGCCTCGGTAAGGGTGCCGGTCTTGTCGGTGCAGAAGACATCCATGCTGCCGAGGTTGTGGATCGCCGCCAGCCGCTTCACGATGACCTTGTGCGCCGCCATGCGCAGCGCGCCGCGCGACAGGGTCACCGAGACCACCATCGGGAGGAGCTCTGGGGTAAGCCCGACGGCGAGGGCGATGGCGAAGAGGAACGACTCCAGCAAGGGGCGGTGGAAGTAGGTGTTGACCAGCAGCACGAAGAGGACCAGGAGCACCGTCATGCGCATGATGAGGATCCCGAAATCGCGGATGCCCGTTTCGAATGCGGTGGGCGGCGCCTTGGCGATGAGCGTGTCGGCGATCTCGCCCAGTTCGGTGGCCTGTCCGGTGCGGCACATGAGTACCTGCGCGGTGCCGCTGATCACCGAGGTCCCCATGAGCACCGTGTTGACGGCGGCGAGCACCTCCGTCTCGTCGGGCAGTTCCATCGGGGATTTTTCCACCGGATAGGCTTCCCCGGTCAAAAGGGCCTGGTTCACGAAGAAGTCCTTCGCCTCCAGCACCCGGCCGTCGCAGGGGACCAGGTCGCCGGCGGCGAGCAGCGCCAGGTCACCCGGCACCATCTCGGCCAGCGGCAATTCCTGGGGCCTGCCGTCGCGCAGCACGCGGCCGCGCACGGCCACCGACTTGCGCAGCCCCTCGGCGGCCTGCCCGGCCCGGTACTCCTGGACGAAGTCGAGGCTGACGCTCATCAGGACGATGGTGCCGATTATGAGGAAACTGGTGACGTCGCCGGTAAAGGCGGAGAGCGCGCTGGCGCTGAGCAGGATAATGACCAGGGGGTTGCGGAACTTGGCAAGAAATTGCAGGATCAGCGACCTCTTGCGCTCCCCGTGGATCAGGTTGGGACCGTAATGCTCCAGGCGGCTAGCAGCCTCGGCGCCGCTTAGCCCCTGCGGCGTCGCGGAGAGTTGCTGCAGGAGTGCCGCAACGGGGAGCTGCCAGAAGCTTGCCTGCGTGGATTTTTCGGGAGCGGTCATGGTTGATTCTCTCGGGTGTCGGAAGGCGCCGTCATCGTATCGTCGTATCGTTCCCACGCTCCAGCGTGGGAATGCATCCAGGGACGCTTCCGCGTCCCGTTGCAGCCTCCGTGGGACAGCATCTGGTGACACTTCGGCGTCACCTCCGGTGCTGGACGCTGGAGCGTCCTGAGAGTCCGTTCCCACGCGGACGCGTGGGAACGATGTTGATAAATCTCTCATACCCTTAAAACCCCTGACTGTAGTGTATCACGCAAAAGCTGGCGGACCATTTCAGTGCACGGACTTCCGGCATTTATTGGGATGGCGTTTGGCAATGAGTAACGCAGAAGGGATTGAAACAGAGCAAGGCTCGCCGTGACTTGGCGTTGTAGGTACTGATTCACTTTAGGCAGGGTTTGTTGCGCTTCGACTCCGCTCAGCGAACGGAAAGTCCTGAGCGGAGCCGAAGAGGTGTGAAGTCGAAGGGCGGTCCCTGAGCGGAGCCGAAGGGTGGTCCCTGAGCGGAGCCGAAGGGCTAGGCCACCTTGAAGTCGCTCATCAGGTGCCGCAAGGCCCGGGACTGCTCGGCCAGATGGGCCGCGGCGGCGGCGGTCTCCTCCGCGCCCCGCGCGGTCTTGGTCACCACCTGGTTGATCTGCTGCACGTTCATGGTGACCTCGTTGGTGGTGGCGGTCTGCTCCTCGGCGGCGGTCGCTATCTGGCTGATCTGGTCCGAGACCTCGCTGATCCGCCCCAGGATGTTCTCCAGCGCCTGCCCGGATTCCTGGGACGACACCGCCCCCTTCTCCACCTCGTGGACGCCGTCCTCCATCGCCCTGACCGCCTCCTGGGTCTCGCTTTGAATCGCCTTGATCATGACGCCGATCTCGCGGGTCGCCCTGGTGGTCCGCTCGGCGAGGGCGCGCACTTCGTCGGCCACGACGGCGAAACCGCGGCCCTGCTCTCCGGCGCGGGCAGCCTCGATGGCGGCGTTCAGCGCGAGCAGGTTGGTCTGGTCGGCGATGTCCTCGATGGTGCCGATGATGTTGCCGATCTCCTCGGAGCGGGAGCCGAGCGCCTCGATGGTACCGGAGGTCTGGCGCACCCGTTCTGCGATGACCCCCATGCCGAGAATGGTCTGGTGCACGACCGCGGCGCCCTGGTTGGCCGCCTCGATCGACTGCCGGGATACCTCCGCGGCGACCGTGCAGTTGCGGGCGATATCGACGCTGGTGCTCGACATCTCCTGGCTGGCGGAGGCCACGGTCCCGGCCTGGGTCGCCACCTCCTCGGCGCCCCTGGCAATCTGCTCCGAGGTGATGTTGAGCTGGTTGGATGAGGTCGCGATCCCCTCGGAGATGGCGACCGTGCGGGTGACCTTCTGGCGCAGGTTGGCCACCATGTTGGCGATGGCTGCCATCAGGAGCCCCACCTCGTCGCCCGATCCCACTGACACTTCTATGCTCAGATCCCCCTCGGCGACCCGGTTGGCCGCCAGGACCGCCTCCTTGAGCGGCGTGATGATGGAGCGGGCCATGAAGACCCCGAACCCGATGGACAGGCAGAAGCTGATCAGCAGCAGGACGAACATCTCCACCTTGGCGGCCGTTGCCTCCTCCTGGTTGGTGGCGAGCGTCTGCTTGAGGGCCGCCTCCTTGTCGGCCACCAGTTTGTCCATGGCCTCCTGCATGACGTTGGCACCCTTCTGCACGTCGCCGTTCAGAACGGCTATGGCTCCCGCCTTGTCTCCTGCCGCGTCCAGCTCCATCATCCTCTTGACGTTCCCGTCGGCGATCTTGCGGGCCTGCACGAAATCGGCGGTGTTCTTGCGCTCTTCCTCGGTGATGATGGTCTTTTCGTAGGCCTCCGTCAGCTTGCCTATGTCGCCGCGCAAGGCGTCAAACTCCGCAAACAGGGCCTTTTGCTGCTGGGGGTCGCTTGAATAGACGATGCCGGCCAGCCTGCTGCGTGCCTGCAGAAACTTGTTGGATAGCTTGGCGACGAGCCCCATCGGGTAAATCATGCGCGCCGCCATGGTTTCCTGGCTCTCGCCGAGATTTTGGATCTTGTGTATGCCGATACCACCCACAATTGTTCCAAGGACAGCCACGATCAGAAACGACAGCACAAACCTGGTACCAATCCGCATATTACTGAACATGAACCACTCCTTTTCCGATGATTGCCATAGGCATGGCTATGGATGCATGCCTGGCGCTATTTTGCCGATTCCGATCAACGCAACTCTTCATCTATCGGCTGCCTGGCTGGACTCCTAAAGGCATAATTTTTACCTTGAGCCAGATGGAGTCTGGAGATGCCGTGACAGTGCCAGTCTCACGCCGGGGCTAAGAGTGTACGCAAGGACTGCATTGCAATCGTGAGTGGACAGCATTGGCTGGATTGAAGCGAGGTGGGGCGCATGGATGACGGTGGGACATCGCCTGGAGCACGGTTTGGGGCGATAAAAAAGCCGGGGAGGCAAGCCCCCCGGCTGTTTCACACAAATAACTGCGCTGCCGGTTTAATGCTCTACTGCCTTAGCCATCCCGATACCGGTGTTCTGGCGCACGTAGACCTCGTCGAACATCTCCTCCGAGCGCTTGCTCGGGAAGGCGAAGCAGGCAAGGATGGCGGCCAGGAAGCCAAGCGGAATGGAGACGATGCCCGGGTTCTTCAGCGCGAAGAGCGGCTTGTCCAGACCGACCATGGAGGTCCCTTCCTTGTTGGCCTCGTAGTCCTTCCTGCCCTTCTCGAGGGCCTTCAGGTCCTTCTCGTCCAGGACGGCGCCGGCCGGCAGCGCGGCCTGCTTCTTCTCCATGGCGACGACGATCTTCTGGGCTCCGGCGGCTACCAGCTTGGGATAGGTCAGGTTGGGGGAGACCAGCGTCAGTCCGATGGCGGCGACGGTGCCGACCACCAGGCCCGCGACGACTCCCGCGGTGTTGAACCTGCGCCAAAAGAGCGACAGCACGACGACCGGCAGGTTGCCCGATGCGGCGACGGCGAAGGCGAGCGCCACCAGGACGGCGACGTTCTGGTTCTCTGCGGTGATGCCGATGATGATGCCGACGGCCCCCACCACGAGGGAGGTGATGCGTGCCGCCAGGACCTGCTCGTGCTGGTCGGCATGGCCGTCCTTGATGACGTTCACGTAGATGTCGTGGGCGATGGCAGCGGAGGCCGCCAGCACCAGGCCGGAGACCACGGCGAGGATGGTGGCGAAGGCGACCGCGCAGAGGAAGGCGAGGAACAGGTCGCCGAAGATCGGCGCGATTTCAGCGCCCATCTCCTGCGCCAGCATCAGGGTGGCCATGTTGCCGCCCGGGTCGACGGAGATGATCCCCTGCGGGGTCAGGTGGATGGCGGAACCGAAGCCGAGCAGGGTGGTCAGCACGTAGAAGGTGCCGATCAGGAACATGGCGATGATGACGGACTTGCGGGCTGCCTGCGCGGTGGGGACCGTGAAGAAGCGCATCAGGATGTGGGGCATGCCGGCGGTGCCGAGCACCAGAGCCATGCCGAGCGAGATCTGGTCCAGCGGGGCCTTCAGGAACAGGCCGGGCTCCAGGAAGCGCTGGCCGGCGTCGATGCCGTTCAGGATGATGCCGTCCTTCAGCACCAGCTTGGAGACGTGGTCCTGGATGTCGGGGCTGTTGACGATGGAGCTGAAGAAGCCGATCGGATTGAAGCCCGCTTTGGCCATGACCAGCACGGAGAGCAGGAAGGCGCCCGACATGAGCATGCCGGCCTTGATGATCTGCACCCAGGTGGTGGCGACCATGCCGCCGAAGACGACGTAGCCGACCATCAGGATGCCGACGCCGATGATGGAGGTCTTGTAGGGGATGCCGACCAAAAGGGCCATCAGCTTGCCGGCGCCGACCATCTGTGCGGTCAGGTAGAAGGTGGATACGGCGACGGTGGAGAGTGCGGCGACGGCGCGCACCGGCTTGGGTGAGGTCCTGAAGGAGAGGATGTCGCCCAGGGTGTACTTGCCGGCGTTACGGCAGGGCTCCGCCACGATCAGGAGCACGGTGATGTAGGCCACCAGCCAGCCGACCGAGTACATGAATCCATCGTACCCGTACAGCGAGATCAGGCCCGAGATGCCGAGGAAGGAGGCTGCCGACATGTAGTCGCCGGCGATGGCCCAGCCGTTCTGGGTGCCGGTGATGCCGCCGCCCGCCGCGTAGAAGTCGGAAGCGGTCTTGGTCTGCTTGGCGGCCCAGATGACCACGCACAGGGTGATGCCGATGATGACGGCGAACATGCTGATGGTGATGGCCTTATTTGCCTTGAGTACCCTCTTCTTGGCCGGGGCGGGGGTTGCCGCGGCGGCCGGAGCGGGCGCCTGGGCGGCAGTCGCGGCGAGGACCGGGGCGCCCTGCGCGGCGGGTGCGGCCACGGCTGCGGGGCTAGCCGCGGCGTCGGTCGCCTTGGCGGGCTCCTCGGCGAAAGCGGCTGCGGCAAGGGAGAGGGTCAGGGTGGCTGCTATGATGATTTTTTTCAGGGTCATGTCGGATCCTCCTTTTTCCGTTAGATATGTAATTCGTCGATCAGTTCGCGGGTCAAGCGGTCGAAGTCCTTGTTGGCGACGTGGGCGTAGTAGAGCGCCAGGCCCCAGGAGACGAAGAACTGGGAGAGGGCGAAGACGTAGCCGAAGTTGATGACGCCGATCATCTTGATCCTGAAGAGGTCCGGCGTGTACGCGGCCCCGATCGGAAGCAGGAAGTAATACACCAGGGAGAAGGCCCACCATCCGAAGAGGAAGGTCGTTTTTCTGTGGTGAAGTTCCACGAATTTCGGGTTCTTTGCGATTGCCGCCCAGTCGTACTTTCTTTCTGCCATGGTGCTTCTCCTTTTGTGTAGGTTGGCCCCTCAGGAGGAGGGCGTCCGGCCCCGGTGTTTCCCGCCGGGGTGGGAGCCTTTCCCGCTTCGTGGTGGTGAATATGATCAGCCCGGAGCGTACCCGAACCGCTTGGAAAGGAGGTCGGCCCCTTCCTGCATGGAGGGTATGATCTCGTTGTCTATCCGTTCGGCGAGCATCCTGAAGGAGGGGCCGAGCATGGTGAGTGCGCCCACCACCTTGCCGGCGTAATCACGCACGGCGACCGCCACGCTGATGATGCCGTCCCCCAGCCCGCCGTTGTCGACCGCGACGCCGGTGACCCGGATCTGCTGCATCTCGCTGGCGAGCTTCCCCAGGTCCGGGCGCTTGCCGGAGCGCTTGTCCCTCTTGCAGAGCTTCTCCAGCAGGTCCCAGGAGTCCACCGCCTTCATGACCTTGCCGGCCGCGTTGGTGAAAAACGGGAACTTCCTGCCGACCAGGGGGCCCGCCTTGATGAGCTGCTCGCAGTCGACCATGTTGAGGAACAGCACCTCGTTGTCCTTGAGGACGGTCAGGTAGACCGCCTCGTCGTACTTGCGCGCCAGCTTTTCCATGACCGGATGCGAGTAGCTCACCAGGTTGGAGGAGTCCAGGAGCCTTTGGCCGACCGGGTGGACCTCGACGGCGAGATTGGAGCTGTCCAGCAGCCTCTTGCCAAAGGCCTCGGCGCGGGTGCCGAGCTGGTAGGAGCCCGTCACCGCGTCGCGCTCCACCAGCCCCTTTTCGTTCAAGGTGGCCAGCAGGCGGAACGTTTTGGTGCTGCTGAAGCTGATGCTTTCGGTAAGGTCCTTCAGGGTCAGCGGTTCCTCGCTCTCGGCGAGTTTCTCCAGCAGTTCCAGCGCTTTCTTGACGTTGTGAATGGTATAGTCGGTGTCGGTGTCTTGCATATCGTGACCTCTTAGTGCCGGGAATACGGGCGTACTTAGCCTGCAGTCCGGGCGTTGGCTGAGAGTTGTGCTGAGGCGACAGCGGGCTGCAGGGGGGCGTGAACGCTCACCTAACAGGCCGTTATTGCTGCACAGGACTCAACGAATCGATGCTGCGGCTGGCAGGACACCCTGAAGACGATCCGGGACGCTACGGGCGCGCGCAGCCGGTTGCCGTTAGGACGGCAGTCAACAAGCGCACGGTTCCCGCAAAGGCGGAATCGCTCCGGGGCCGCACAAAACCAACATGGATTGAGCTTACGAAAAACGAGTTACGAGAGGTTTGACAGGAGTGAAGGTGGAGCGCGTGAGTTGAGGAAGTGCGGTGCCGGGTCGGGCGTGTCGCCGCCGGCCTGGGTGTACGTGGGACGAGCTTCAGAGAGTTTTACAACGGTGACTGTCGGGCAAGGTTCCGCGTCCAGGTGCTGCTCGAAGCAGATTTTCACCGAATCCTTGCATTCGTTTTCGACCACGGCGCGGGGCCGCTGCTTCGGGCCATAGTTATGGCTCAAAGACGTGTTTCGCATGCCGAGAACGACAAGGAAAAACGCGGAAGCGAGGATGACGATGGAGAACAACTGCTTGCGATTCATCAGAACACCGAGGGTTAGGGGCGCCAGTGGTTGAGCATAACAGGAATCCGGCAATCGGCTGGCTTGCCACGGGCATTTCCTGCAACTAATTCAGTTACAGAGTCGTCACAAATATAACAGCATTATAAGGTCCTGGATACATTTATTTTTGCGAAACCGGTGTATTTTGTAGGTGCCTGTTTTTTAGTGGAATTGTCTGAATAACATTGTATAAATTGCGCTAGGGTTTTCGGGGGGATGGTGCGCCGCGATTTGCAGAGAGTTCCTTTTGGTGCACTGGTCGCTGCCTGTTACGGATATCCGGCGCGTCAAGTGAAGGTTTGACCCTTATACGGCAACTGCTATCGGGCGCGACCGCTTAGGGAGAGGACCTTTTCCACGGCCGCCGTTATATCCTTTGCCAGCAGGAAGTCGCCGCGCGGGATTTTCGCCTCGTCGCCTTGCCGGTACTTCCCGGTCTGCACCAGGATCCCCTGCAGGCCGGTTGCCAGGGCGGCGGCTATGTCGGATTCGGCATCGTCCCCGATCATGACGCACTCCGAGGGGAGCATTCCGAGCTCCGCCAGCGCCACCAGAAAAAAGTCGGCCGAAGGCTTGCCGAGCACCTCAGCGTTGGTCTGGGCGGCGTATTCCAGCGCCGCGACGTAGGGTCCGGCGTCCAGTTGCAGCCCTCCGTCGCCCTCGAAATAGCGGGTCCGGCCCGTTGCCAGAAGCCGCGCTCCTCCCTTGAGGAGTCTGAAGGCCTCGTTCATTTTCAGATAGCTGAAGTCGTCCTCGGCGTCCCCGACCAGGACGGCGTCGGGGTTCTCCCGGTCCAGCCCCTGATACTCGGCAACCAGGTTCGGGTGCACCAGCAGGTAGGGGCGCAGACGGTGGCGCTCCAGGAAGCGCCGTGCCGCCAGCGGCGCGGTGAAGATGTGCTGGAGTGGGATTTCGAAGCCCATGCGGCAGAGCTCCGCATGAAGTGTGGCGCGGGTTTTACGGGAGGTGTTGGTGACAAAGCGCAGCGGCAAACCTGCGGCCTCCAGGCGGCCCACGGCGAGGACCGCGCCGGGGATGGGGGCGTCCGCCACGTGGAGCGTGCCGCTTAGATCCAGAAGAACCCCTTTGATCATGTCCCGTTCCTCCAATGTCTGACCCTATAATTATAATCGTAACTGCACCTATTCAGGGGGGCAATTTTATATTATCCTGTTGCTCGATATCACGTGGCGGCGGGCTCAAAAACAGAGCTGGGACAGCAGTTCGATCCCATGCTTTATCTCGCTGGCGCTCATCCCCCCGAAGCCGAGCATCAGGTGGGTCGTGGGCGGTGGGTCGCCGGCGCAGGTGGCGCTAAAGGGGAACAGGCGGAGGCCGGTCTGCCCGGCCCGGCGGATGATCTCCGTTTCACCGGGGTTGCCGGCCACCAGCTGCAGTACGACATGGAGCCCGGCGCCCTGTCCGACGGCAATGGCCCGGCTGCCAAAATGACCCTCGATTGCCTGGAGCAGCGCGTCGTGCTTCTTTTGGTAGACCATGCGCATGCGCCGGACGTGGCGCCCCCAGTGCCCCTGCTCCATGAACCTGGCCATCGTCCTTTGCTCCAGCAGCGAGACGGATGGGGAATAATTCCGGAACCTGTCCTGGTAACCGGCGAGCTGGGAGTCGGGGAGCACCAGGTAGCTCAGGCGCAGCGCGGGGGAGAGGATCTTGGAAAAAGTTCCCAGGTAGACGATGCTCCCCCGCGGGCGCAGCCCCTGCAACGAGGGGATCGGCTTGCCGTGGTAGCGCAGCTCGCTGTCGTAATCGTCCTCTATGATCAGCTTGCCTCCCGATTCGGCCCAATCTATCAGCCTGAGCCGGTTGGCAATGGGCATGACGCACCCCATGGGTAGCTGGTGCGAAGGCGTGACATAGGCGATCGTGCAGCTGCTGGTTTTGAGCAGCTCCAGGTCGAGTCCATCCGGCCCGACGGGAACCGGCACGACCTCGAAAGCGTGGTTGCCGAACACCGCGCGCGGTAGGTGGAAACCGGGATTCTCCAGCGCCACGGAGCGATGACTTTCCTTCAGCAGGTGGGCGACGATATCCAGGCTGTGCTGCAGTCCGCAGCAGATGACGATCTGGTCCGGTTGGCAAACCACCCCGCGCGAGCGCTCCAGGTAGTGCTGGATGTTGCAACGCAGTCCCCAGTCTCCCTGCGGGTCGCCGTACTGGGAAAGCTCGGTGGCGCTGCCGCGCAGGCAGTCCAGGAAGCACTTGCGCCAAAGCGCCATCGGGAAGCTTCCCGGGTCCAGCCGCGCGGGATGGAAGTCGTACCGGTAGCTCGCCGCAGGCTCCTGGTGGCGGCCCAGTTCCCGCGGTGCAGGTGGCGGCGCCAGCAGTGCGGCGTCCTGATCCAGCACGGACACGAAATAGCCGCTGCGATGCTTACTGTAGATGTATCCCTCGGCATGCAGTTCCTGATAGGCGCCTTCGATGGTATTGCGGCTGGTCGCGAGCTCGGCTGCCAAATCCCGCACCGACGGGAGTTTGGAGTTCGCAGCCAGTTTGCCCGACAGCGCGTGTTCTCGAATCTGAAGATAGAGTTGCTTATATAACGGCACAGGGTCGTTGTGGTTCAGCATGAACATGAGCGCTCCCAACTAAAGTGAACCTGGAAATTAAAAGGAGGAAGTAATGATGATACCCGAAAAACTGCTGGAAGTACTGAAACAAGATGGCGCGGTTGCCATTGCCACGCTGGGAGAGGATGGGCCGCACATGGTCAACACCTGGAACAGCTACCTGCGGATCTCCGCCGAGGGCCGCGTGCTGATCCCCGCCGGGTACATGCACAAGACCGAGAAGAACATAGCCTACAACCCCGAGGTCCTGATCACCGTGGCGAGCAGCAAAGTGCAGGGCTTGCACGGGCCGGGCGCCGGATTCCTGATCAAGGGGAAGGCGGAGTTCGTAACCTCGGGGCCGGATTTCGATCTGCTGAAAGCCAAGTTCGATTGGCTGCGCGCCACCCTGGCCGTCACCCCCGATTCGGTTACCCAGACCTGGTAGACCATGTGCGCCCGTCAGGGCCGCGCCGGCGCGTTCTGGTTCCTGGCACCGATTGATATCGGTGCCAGGAACCGGCCAGACCCCTCGACTGATACGGATTGAAATTGGTGCCAGGCGCCGCCGGACGCGGAGGTGTGCGGCCTATGAGTGACTTGTGCCGAGCACCGCTTGACAGGGGGGCCGGTCCGCTAGAACAGCCAAGGAATCAGGCGTTTTGTCTGCCTGCAATAGGCCTGATAGGGCTGCCCTAAAACCTTTAACAAAACATCCTCTTCCTTTTTAATCCGGTATAACGTTGCCAAGGTAATGGGAACGAGGATGACCAGCACACTCAGCCAGTTCGCCAAAAACACACCCACCCCCAAAAAAGCGATCAACAATCCCGAATAAGATGGATGTCGGATAAATCGGTACGGTCCCGTTCTGATAACCTGCTGATCAGGGTGAATCGCCACATTCACCGTAAAGTATCTACCCAGTGTGAGTATGGAAATCCACCGTAATGCCAGCCCTGACACCATTAAAACAACAGAGAGCATATCAGAAAGACCGGCGGACACAGGAATGTGAGTCAGGGAAACATCTCTGACAACGCTTGCCAAGGCCAAACTCACACAAATGACTAGCCAAAGGGTTCTCAAGGTGCCCTGGTCCTGAACGGACGCTTCCTTGGAAGTTGCGCGCTTCAACACGCCAAGAACGATCTCGGAAACCGGGAAGAGGCACAAGATGCCCAATACAAGCTCATGTGGGATCAAAGTCGTCACCTGACAATGTGCAAGGGGGGAGGGCCTGCGAGGGGAAAATCGGCTTTCCCTTGACAGTCAAACACCTCGCGCAGCCTCTTAGTACGAGTTCTCACGCCATTTGCGGGCCTCGAAATTATACTCATAAATTGCCAACGGCATGAACGGCATGGGGTAAACCATGGTAGCTTTGCCTTCCACAACAAAATACCTTATCTGCCATTTATCCTTTAAATCTTGGTCGTCAAGGCCAACTTCCTTCAGACTGGCAGGATACCTGCCTGTGCGCTCTTGGTATGCCAGGACCCTCTTTAAGGCCAACTCGGCTGCGTTGTGCGAGGCTTCGCTCCAGTGAATCTGTATGGTCACCGTCAGAGCCAGAGTGACAGACCATATGGCAAGTCGAATGCCACGCCTTTTCCGTTCATCCGGCCTCCGGATCATTCGTATGGAATTGTATAACAAAACCACAAGGTAGAAAGGCAGGAGGATGCCCACCAAGGGGCCACTTCCTTTCTGCAAGGAAAAGAAAAGCACTATTGCGACCAAAGCCAACGTCTTAACGTAGTCTGCTGTTTTCATATAGTCCCAATGCCTTGGCCTCCAAGCGTCACCCATTAAAAGGCTGTCTGTCTTGATCTTGGCACACAGTCAGGTCCATTTCAAGACCCCGCTGTTACGGGTTAGACGGCGTCGAAGTCATGCCGTTGGCGGTGGAACCACGCCCAACTGCATCATCAGCCCGAGTGTGTTCATGATGATGCGCGTGTCCTTGATTTTTCCGTCTGCAAAGCGGTCGATCACCATGCCCCAAACCGTCACAGGTCGATCCGTGGCAGGCACGCCGAGAAACGTCCCACGGTGCGTACCTGTCCACTCGAAGCGTGACAGCACCTTGTCGCCCTCGGCGATCTGCTCCTGGACAGTCCAATGCATGTCCGGAAATGCCGCCCTCAGCCCACGCAGTACATCCTTCAACCCCTCAAGCCCCGGCTGCTGGCCGGGAAGCGGGACCTGCTCGACCATGTCCTCCCAGAAGAATTGCCCGGCAGCATCGACTTTTCCCTGGTTCAGAACTTCTTCCATGAATCGGCGAACAAACTCGCAGTTACTTTCCATATTCTGTCTCCCGTTGGTGAAGCTGGAGTAAGAGGTTTTAGCCGACGTAAGCTGACTTCCCCTGACTTCCTAAGGCTCAACACACTCAAGCTTACACCCGCTTATCGTTCTTTCACCTACTTAAACCAACTCTGTGTTCCGTAATCGGCTTTCCCTGCTATCTCGTATGGAATAAATGGAGCTGTTACTCATCAGCGCTAATGTTTCGGAGCCGGTTTGTCCATGTCCAGATCTGACCCTCCGTTCTTCGCGCTTTCTCCAAGAGGCAGGTGGATGGATCTGTCCGTATCGTGGATTGTAAATTTTTTAGGATTATTTTAAACTAATCAAATGGGAGCCAAATAGCCCTAAGGAGAAACGTCATGGCAACTATGTACGAAAAAAGTGGACAAACTCACATCGACCTCAAAGGATTCCTGAAGGATGTCGATTTCCCGGTGCAAAAGCAAGAACTGTTGCAACATCTGCAACAGATTCATGCCGACCGTGAGATGATCAGCCAGGTACAGAGGTTGGAAGACAGGGAATATGAAAACGTAGCAGAAATAATCAAAATTTTCGGCATTGAACCGACGCAACAAGGAAAACATGCACAAAGTCGCGTCCAAAACAGGCAACCCCAAATGAATCGCAGGTAGTATATTTAGCCGCATCAGAGGGGGACGTACACTCAGAGGGGACGCGCATAAGTTCATAAGATTCTGCCGGAGAAACTTACATTCTTATGTGCGTCTCCTTGTTTCCCAGGAGGAAATGTAGCAATTCAAGACCTGGCACCGCCCCCTGTTTCCCTGGAAATTCAAGACCTGGCACCGCCCCCTGTAAATTGATCCAACTGCTGTAGACGGACCCTGCTGCTCAAACATCGGCGTGGAACCGGTCGGGTCTGGGGCGCCGGCTCAAAAAGACGTGGGTTGCACGTTCGCCAGCTACGAATTTGGTGCATTCATAGCCCAAGGATCGCATGTCGATGTCCTTCAACAGATGCTCACCGGAGCCGAGCAGGACGGGGCTGATGGCAAGATGCAACTCGTCAACCAGAGCCTGCTGCAGATACTGCCGTACTGTGGCCACGCCGCCGCCCAGGCGGATGTCGCGGCTGCCTGCTGCGGCGGTCGCTTGCTCTAAAGCCGCGTGGATGCCTTCAGTGACAAAGTGAAAGACCGTGCCTCCCGCCATGGTAATTGGCGGCCGAGGGTGATGTGTCAGCACGAAGACGGCTGTGTGATAGGGCGGTTCGTCGCCCCACCACCCCTTCCAGTTGTCGTCCGGCCATGGGCCCCGGACAGGGCCGAACATATTGCGCCCCAAGATGTAGGCGCCGATCCCGGCAAAACCCTGCTCGGCAATGCCGTCATCGATCCCCGTCTCGCCGCCATCAAGGCCGTGCATCTTGCGCCAAACCTTCGTGTGGAAGAACCATTCCATTAAATCAGTACCCCCGACACCGAGCGGATTCTGGAGGTCTTGGTTCGGCCCTGCTCCATAGCCGTCGATGGAAAGGGAGAAACATTGGACTCGGAGTTTCATCACGAAGTTCCTCCTTTTTGGTCAGTGTTACTTCACGGAAAACCGGGACCGAGTCTCTGGTGCCACTCTCCGGTGCCAGTGCAGATTTGAAAAATAACTTTTCAGGAATTTGCCCCGTGCCTCGAAACTTCAAACCTTATATTTCAAGACCAGGCACCCGCGATACAAGACCAGGCACCCGCGATACGATCAATATCGTCACGAAAGATTTTCTGATCTTCAATGCCTCGTGCCATAACATGGTGAACCAATCCTGGGGCATCTAAGCGCGCCTGTCTCGGCATGCGGCCTCCTAAACAACACAGCCAGCTAACAACTTACACAACTTACCAACGTCCCCCCAGGCCCTCTGGGAGAGGGGACTGGTGCCGGGACTTTCCCTAAAGTCGTTCTCTAACGGTAACGCGTCAACATATAAGGGGCGAGCGTTCATGTCTTCGAATAGGAGGCATACCTAACTTGCTGGTGCGACTTTTTTATAACGACGACGCGTCAAAGTTTGCCGAGCGGACGTTCTCGTCTTTGATAAAGGGGCATGCCTTACTTGCTGGCGCGATTCTTCTACAATGGTATCGCGTCAACATTTAACGGTAGGACGCTCAAGTCTTCGCGAAGGAGGCATACCTTACTTGCTGACGCAATTCTTCTGAAATGGTAACGCGTCGACATTTGACGGTAGGATGCTCAAGTCTTCGCGGAATAGGCATACCTTACTTGCTGGCGCAATTCTTCTAAAATGGTAACACGTCAACATTTGACGAGAGAACGCTCAAGACTTTGATGAGGAGGCATACATTACTTTCTGACGCGATTTATTTACAATGGTACCGCGTCAACATTTGACGGGCGGGCTCTCAAGAATTCGAGGAGGAGGCATACCTTACTTGCTGGCGCGATTCCTCTGTAATGGTAACGCTTCAATATTTAGTGGGCGGACGCTCAAGCCTTCGCGGAAGAGGCGTAGCTTATCTGCGGATGGAATTTTCGTATGGTGATGACCCGTGAGGGTTAAACGGGAAGGAACTGCGGCACTTGAGGAAGGGGCATTGCTTGAGGTTTTTCCCCTCTCAGGAAAGAATGCCGGCGTCAAGAGTGACTCGACGCCGGCATAGGTTTGCCGTCACGGGTATCCGATATTAATTCATCTCAGGCATCGTGTTTGGGTACGTCGCTACTTGTTATGTCGTCTTTAAATAACTCCAGAAATGCTGATTTACTCAGTCCTACCTCAAACCAAAATCCGCACAAAATGATGGCGGCTATTGCGAAAATGAAAATAAGGCCAAATGACTCGAAAGAAGACTTCTCAAGTACAGATTTCAGCTCAAAGACACAGAAAACTGTTAAAAGTGCCAGAACTAAACCGTGGGGCTTCATTGTGACCTTAATCCTTGTAATACCTCCGAGATCTTCTAATTTCCCGTGCAAAACCGGTAAACCTGAATTGCGATACCAGATATTACGGTAGATTTTAAATGATGTTTCCTCTACATTGCCTTTAAATACTTTAGGCTCCGTATAGTGGACCCCGTTTTCAGGACAATAGTTTAAGATGGTGCCTGCGACAAATAGGAGCAGGCAATGAGCGAAAGAAAGCGCAAAAACTTCACCAGCCAGCACAAGTCGAAAGTCGCTCTTGAC
>TBL_comb47_HYPODRAFT_10000859_pt1 | contig 39877 bp, 25 predicted proteins | sample TroBogypolimnion_40_FD_10682 | JGI IMG/M metagenome (IMG submission 10682)
TCACCGAAACCGCCGAATCCCAAGCCCGCGCCGTGGATGGCTTTGCCGCGAAAGGCCTGCTGACCTTGCTCGTCACCCCGTTCCTGCAATCCGCCCGCCTGCATGAAGGCATCCATGCGCGCGTCACCCGGCAATTTCTCGCCGTGCAGGAATACATTCACACCCAAATGCAGGAACCCATCCGGCTGGCCGACCTCGCCCGCGTGGTGGCCTTGCATCCCACCTACTTCTCGGACCAGTTCAAACGCGTTGTCGGCATCCGCCCGCTGGACTATCTCCTGCGGCGGCGGATTGAGCGGGCACAGTATCTTCTCCTCACCAGTCAGGCTTCGGTGAAAGAGATTGCCCATGCCGTCGGCGTGCCGGATGCCGCCTATTTCAGCCGGGTTTTCACCCGCCTCTGCCGTGCCACCCCGCGCGATTACCGGTCTGCCCATGTCCAGTGAACCGGCTGAAACGGTGAACCAACCGCCCTGGATCTTTACCGAGGTTTCATCACTCACCTGCGCTTCCGGCAAGGCAAATAAGATTTCTCGCACTTGAAACCGGCCCAGTGTCGTTTCCTCCGGCATTGAGGTTTGCTAGCCCAGACCGACAAAGCACCGCCGACTCAAACGGTCGCTGACCGATTCTTCACACTGCGGGTCGGATAAACCATAACAATACTGAAGCAGGCTCATCTAGAAGTACTTGAGCGGCGCACACGGCGAATAATTCGTCGTCGCCGGATACAGCGCCTGCGAAGCCGGTTTTACCGACTGTCAATCCAGGATGCGATCCAGCCGCTCCAGAAATTCGTTGGTCGGTAGCGCGCTCTTGAGGTTCTTGAACAATTTGATTTGGTGATTGATCGTGGTTTAATGAAGCAACATCCCATTGTCCACCATTAGGGTTTTGAGCTAGTCACACAATATTTGTTGCGGCGTTCAGTGGGCTAGGCTGGTGGCGATGGCGATTTCTAGCCCGCGCACAATTTTAGGCAGCGGCAGCCCCTTCGAGCCACCGGCAACGCGGCGAGTTTGTTCCGGCAGGAAGGGTAGATGAATAAACCCTCCGCGCATATTTGGCTTCCGCTTGAGTGTTCGCATTAAGCCGTAGAAAAGATGATTGCAAACAAAAGTACCCGCGCTGGGCGATATTGATACCGGAAGTTCGGCTGCGGTTAATTTTGCAACGATGGCTTTAATGGGCAGGGTTGACCAATATGCCGCCGGGCCGGTGGGGACCACCGGGCAATCCACAGGTTGATTGCCGGCATTGTCCGGAATACTGGCATCCGCGATATTAATGGCAATCCTTTCCAGAGAGATATCGCTGCGTCCTCCGGCCAAGCCGGTACAGATTACCAATTCAGGCTGGATGCGGCGGATTTGTTCTCGAAGCCGGACGAGCGACTTCCCGAACACACACGGAAGCACAAGGCTCTCGACGCGTCGTCCGGAGATTATTCGGCCGGCGAGCGCCTGTGCCGCAAGGGCAGAAGGATTGATCAAATTTCCCCCAAAAGGCTCAAACCCCGTCAACAGCACTTTCCGCATAATCAAAATTTATTTGCCAAATTTTTTCACGCGAGGCAATCCGGCGCAAGCTAATCACAGGAAAATATTGCTGATGGTCTGAGGGGATCGGTTTTAGCTGGCGGCCATATTTACTGACAAAATCTTGCCCTCACAATCAAATCGCATAACTTTCCAATTGTGTCTGATGCTGACATAACTCGTGGTGGAAATTATTTCTCAAAGGCGATTTGCCTCGCCGTCGTTTTGCTGGGGATGTCAGCTTTTTTCAGCTGGGCAGCAACGCCCGATGCCTCGGCAGATTTTTCCGTAAGATCGTGGAATATGCGTGACGGAATGCCGGCGGGCGAAATCACCTCGCTGGCGCGCACATCGGATGGCTTTCTTTGGTTAGGAATGGCTTCCGGAATAACGCGTTTCGATGGCCAACGTTTCGTTCAGTTTACCACCAACTCCCTGCCAGCACTGGGGGATAATCGTGTAAATACCTTGCTCGTCGACACGGCAGGCGATTTGTGGGTTGCCACGCAGGGAGGGACCGTTGCCCGGCGGCACGGGAATAAATTCGCGGCGGCAGCTCAGTCGAAACCATTGCTCGGCCAGAAAATTTCCTCGATGGCAGTAGATCGAAGTCGTGGAGTCTGGGTGCTGGCAGCAGCGGGGGTGGCTCGTTTGACCACAACAAATTTTGCTATGGTGCAGGCGACGAACGAGCCAGTAAGCCGAATAGCCATCGAGTGTGTAACAGATGAAGCCGGTAATTTATGGTGCCGGTCGGCAGCGTACCTCTACTTTCTGGAGCACGGGCGTTGGCAAGTACTCGCCCATGACTCGTTCTTCTTTTCGTCCATGCAAGCCATGTGCGCTGGCCAAGATGGTGGCCTCTGGCTGGGGGTTGCGAGTGAAGTAATCAAACCAAAATCCGGTCAGATTTATCGCTTGCTGGACGGCAAGTTGGAAATGGCGCTGTCGCCTTATCCCTGGCCGAACGATTCGCTACGCACCTCGGTGCAGGCGATTTGCGAAGACCGGCGCGGACGGATTTGGGTGGGCACTTCCGGCTGCGGTGTTTATTTCTGGTCGCCGGTGAAGGGCTGGCAACGGTTGGCCAGTGAGGGCGTATTGGCGAACGCGGTGGTAACCCACATTTTTGAGGACGCCGAAGGATTATTGTGGATCACCACGCAGCGAGGTGGATTGCATCAGGTCCGCGAGCAGGCGGTGAAAATATTGCCTCTGCCAGATCAACGAGTGGAAAATTTAGTGCAAACTGTTTGCGCCACTCGTGATGGCAGCTTGTGGGTTGGCACCGATGGCGGCGGGGTGCTCCGCTGGCGTGACGGCGACGAAGAGTTTCAATCGGTAACCAACGGTTTGGCCAGCCGCTACGTGCGGGTGCTGTTCGAGGACAGCCATTCAAATCTCTGGGCGGGAACTCGTCGGGGATTACAATGTTGGCGAGGAACGGAATTTAAACTGGTCAGTCCCAGTTCACCTTTCGACTGGATCACCTTCGCTTTGGGTGAGGATGGCAAAAATAATTTGTGGTTTGCCGGCAGCGGCGGTTTGGTGCGGATGCAGTCCGAAAATGAATATACAGTCTTCCGAAGAAATTCCGGATTGCTCAGTTACTATCTTCGCGCCATTACGGTAGATAAGGCGGGAAAATTAGAATGCGCCGTGCCGAAATTGGGGCTGCTCCAAAAAGAGGGCGCGCGGTTTGAGGTGTTCGGCAAGGATCGTTGGAGTGGCGCCGATAAAATCTGTTCTTTGTTTGCGGACGCGGACGGTGCTTTGTGGATAACCACCGACGGCGCGGGGTTGTTCCGTTTTAAGGACGAACAGTTTCGGCAATGGACGATGGCGGACGGTTTGCCGGATAACTCGCTTGCCGGGATCATTGATGACGAGATGGGCAATCTGTGGATTAGCATGAATAGCGGTGTGTTCCGCTGCGCCAAATCGCAACTCGAAAATTATGAACGCGGTAAGAATCCGCCCGTCCTTTGTATGCAATTGCCGGTCAAAGAAACTGAAACAGCCGTGGATAATGAACCTTGGCAACCGCAGCCGACACGGTTGCCAGACGGGCGGCTTTGTTTTGCTAATCAGGGTCGCCTTATTTTGTTTGATCCCACCCGCTTATCGCGAGGCTCGCAGGCATCGCTGCCGTCCGTGGAGGAAACATTCGTTGATGGTGAACCTCGCGCTGCCGACGCAGACGGTTGGCTTCGCGTGAAGTCAGGTGCCCGGCAATTCGAGTTTCGCTACACCGCGCCGGATCTGGCAGGCGAAGGTCGGCTGCGATTTCGATACCGCTTAGATGGTGTGAACACAAGTTGGGTGGATGCGGATACTCGGCGGATTGCCTACTACAATTACCTTCCGCCGGGCGATTATGAATTTCGAGTGATGGCTGGGGGGGAGGATGGCGTGTGGCGCGAGTCGCTACCGTGCCTGAAATTGAAAATTTTACCACGCTTTTGGGAACGTCGCTCGTTGCAAATCGCCGGCGCAGTATTACTCCTGCTGGCGGTGGCGGGATTAGTTCGCCAAGTGGAGCGGCTGCGAACGCGGCGGAAAATACAGGCATTTCAAACCCAGCAAGCATTGGAACAAGAGCGCCGGCGCATCGCGCAGGATTTGCACGATGACATCGGTGCCAGCGTGTCGCAATTGATGATGCTGGGGGAGATGGCGAACCGCGCCAGCGCTACGCCGGAAGTCACGCGGCAGAACGTGGCGCGAATTCAGGAGAAGACCCGGGATTTGGCGCGGGCAATGGATGAAACCATCTGGGCGGTAAATCCACGGAATGATACGCTGCCGAATCTGGTTAATTACATGCACTCGTTTGCGACGGAATTTTTTGATGGTTCGCCCATCCGCTTCCGCCTGGATGCGCCGATGGGTTTGCCGGATTTGCCGTTGGAAGTGACCTTGCGACATAATATTTTTCTCGCCGTGAAGGAAGCCATGAGCAATGTGGCCAAGCATTCCGGCGCAAAAGAAGTCTGGCTGCGGGTGCGTTGGGACGGGGCGATATTGGAGCTGTTGATCGAAGATGATGGCCGGGGTTTTACTCTAGTTGCCGGCGGTGCCGAGCATGATGGTTTGGGAAATATGCCCGCCCGCCTAAAGCAAGTCGGTGGCACTTGTGTGGTACAAAGTCATCCGGGCGCAGGTTGCTGTGTACGTTTTAGTGTGCCGCTGGCACCGGCGCGGAAAGATTTATCACCGGTTTCAGGGATGGAAAAAGATACCCGTGAACTTCATGGTGAGGATATCTAAATGAGTATTAAAGTAGCCATCGTAGAAGACGATGCCGGGTTTCGCAGCTTGTTGGAGCAATTCGTGACCGATGCGCCCGGTTTCCGGTGCGTGGGCAGCTTTGGCTCGGCGGAAGAAGCGTTGCGGGGGATACCCAAAGCAGAACCGGATGTGGTCCTCATGGACATTCATCTGCCCAACCGCTCCGGGATCGAGGCCACGTATCGGCTCCGGGAGCTAGTACCGAAGACCCCCGTACTGATACTCACGGTGAATACCGACACCGACAGTATCTTTAAGGCGTTAAAAGCCGGGGCGAAAGGATATTTGCTTAAGCGCACGGCTCCCCAGAAGCTTTTGCCGGCGATTGAGGAAGCGTTGAACGGCGGTTCGCCCATGACCGGTGAAATTGCCCGGCAGGTCGTGGATTTTTTTCAGAAAAATTACGAGGCGGATCAGCCAGAATTGGATTTAAGTCGGCGTGAGTGGGAAGTTTTGGAACTGCTTTCTCACGGTTATAGCGACAAAGAAATCGCCTTGCGCCTCCATGTCGGTTACGAAACCGTGCGAACTCATTGCGGTCACATTTTTGAAAAACTTCAAGTGCGCTCCCGGTCAGGAGCCGTTGCCAAATTCCTCGCCAGTGGCGACCGGCGTAATTTGGTGAGAAAATAAACAATATCACTGGTTTCAGGGATGGATTATGTCTGCGAATTGCCCGATTTTTAGTGGGTTTCTTTGAAAGGGTGGTCATCAGCGGTTACTAGATTGATCATGTCACGCCAACAAAATTCAAACCGTGAACCGGCTGCAAAGCTGATCGCGAGTTCCTACTCACAACCTGTTATTGCGGAGCAGGTTGTGGCGGCCAATTCAGAGCGGTCGTTATCCGCGTTCACTTTGATTGAACTATTGGTGGTCATTGCAATTATAGCCATTTTGGCCGCCATGTTATTGCCCGCTTTGGCCAACGCCAAACGCAAGGCTTACCAGATTTCCTGCACGTCCAATCTGCGACAAGACAGCCTCGCAGCAAACTTGTATGCGGGCGACAACGACCGATTTCCTAGCTCCAAAAACCAGGGTTGTTATATGAATTTGGGAGCGGTGTATGACACAAATTATTTTCAGCAAGCTGTTTATTATCTAGCTACCTATTTGGGCAGTGCCGCGCCGGATTCTCAATTGCGATTTTGCAAACCGTTCTGGTGCCCGGGCTATAATGTTTATAATCCTAACCTGAAAGGCACCGACCCGGCCAGTTTGACTAATGCTTTTGATTACGGTGATGGAGTTGGCGGAGACTCGAGCGATGGCGATGTTATTTCACTGCCTTGGCCCATTTTTGGAAGCGCGGGTTCGTTTCCGTTATTAGCTCCCACTTTGAAACAGTTGGAAAATTACCGGGCGGCCAATGGCGGGAGCGGCCCGGCAAAAATAGTCATCATGTATGATATTGATCAGGTTTCAATTCCTAATGCTTCCTATTCAACCAATCTGCCGCCGCGACCGGTGCATGGCCAAGTTCGGAACTATGGATTTCTAGACGGTCATGTCTCCAGCCGAAAATTGAACGCCGGTCCGTAAAAACCAAGTGATTAAAATTCTAAGGCCTCGCACGATTTATGAAAACCCTCTTTGCAACCACCGCTTACTTCTTGTGTTTGCCCGCTTTAGTAGCCAGCAAAAATATGACGGGTGCATTCTTCGTCGCGCGCAGTAATTAGCCCTACCCGTCGCCGTAAAAAAATAGGTACTCACTAGCACAACTAAGGAAAAACAAAAACCATACTAACAACACACATTGCTAAATAACATATGAAAAGATCTAGAACCAACTTGCTGGGTGCGGCATTGATTGTCGCCCTAGCTTCAGCCGGTCAACTTAAGGCGCAATACTCCATTTTCAATTGGAACGGTGGAGCGGGCAGCGGGAATGGCAACTGGAGCGCCGGCAACAACTGGGGAGGGACAGCCCCGTCTCAAATTCCTGGCATGACCAACCAGTTATTCTTTACTGGCACTACGCAGACGACAACCACCAATGACATCGTGGGGTTGACCAACAGTATTACTTTCAACAATGATGGCTTTAGTGTGAATCTAGGATCTTCCGGTGATGCCATTTACAACGGTGGGGGCATCACCAACGTTACCGGCTCCAATTTCATAACCGGCGGATTAGCGGTCAACGGTAACAGCACCGGCGCTGGGTATTATACCGTATTGGCTGGTACACTCAACTTGAACACGACAGCGGTGACAAACTCAGTCGCCGGAGTTGGGGGCATCATTCATAAAGTGGGTCCCGGCACATTGATTTTGAGCGGCACCAACAATGCAGTAACTGGAACCTTTTTCGTAGACTCCGCCACTACCGCCGCCGGTCCCGTAACAACGGATGACGGAGTGGTGATCGTGAAGTCCTCCAGTGCCTTGGCGAAAAACGGCAGCATCTTTATTTCTGATTCCGGTGTTGCTAAGTCCACCCTCCAACTCGACGGTTCTGCGGCCAACATCAATCTGGATCAACCGACGCCGACTGCTTATCGTTTTTCGTTCACACAGCGCAACGGATTTGACGCGGCACCGCACATCGAAAGTTTGGCCGGTAACAATTCCATCTGCGGGCCAAACCCCGGAGGTGGGAAATTTCAGCTCGGTGCTGGTTCATCCAGTGGCACCAACATCATTTTTCAGGTAGATGCCGGTAGCACATTGACTATTAACGGCAGCAACGGCACTGCCGTTACTGGTTCAAAATTCTATTATGTCTTGCGGGGTGCCGGCAACGGCATCATCGCCGCGAATATGAACAATGGTGCATCCTTTTACAGCGCCGTAGGCAACTTCTATAAGACCAATAGCGGCACTTGGACCATCACCACCAACCAATTTCTCACGGGCAACACCATCGTCGCCGGTGGCACGTTAGCACTATCTGGTAATGGATCTGTAGCCAAATGTGCCAACATTAGTGTTCTTTCCGGCGGGATACTTGACGTTTCAACGGTGACCGGGGGCTGGGTTTTGAATGTCGGACAAACATTGCAAGGGGCAGGCGTGGTTACCGGCGCGGTCTCCACGGTGGACGGCAGTTTCATTCAACCCGGTGGTCTTGTGATTGCGGGCACATTGTCGTTTTCTAACAATCTGACCTTGTCTGCCGCCACCACTAACACGTTTGACCTTGGATCTGCCACTGCGCCGGGCGGGGCCAATGACTTGATAAACATCGCGGGGAATTTCAATCCGAATGGTGCCAGCATCGTTATTAATCCGCTGGCCACGCTCACTGTGCCCGGCACCTACCGACTCATTAATTACAGCGGGACCAAGACGGGGACATTCGGTTCCTTGGTTATCAACGGGCGCTACTTAGGACATCTCGATGAAAGCATTCCTGGCCAGGTCAATTTTGTCGTCACAGGCGGTACTGGGCTGTCGGGAAATCTTATTTGGAGCGGCGACAATGCTAGTGGCACTTGGGATGTTACCACCACGGCCAACTGGAACTCGGACACGGAAATATTTTTCCAAAACGATCAGGTCACATTTAACGACAGCAGTGCGGTGACTACTGTCAATGTGAGTGCCAATGTTCAGCCTGGCAGCGTGACTTTCAACAACACCAACGTAGCTTATACCCTCCAAGGATCAGGTGAAATTATTGGCAAGACGGGGTTGGTTAAAAACGGTACCAACTCACTCACGCTGGACATCACCAACACCTTCACCGGCAACCTGACCGTCAATGCTGGCACATTGATCCTAGGTCCAAACAACGGCGGTGGCGCATTAAGTAAAGGCACTAATCTTATTTCCAGCGGTGCCACCTTAGACATCAACGGACTTGATGCAGGCAACAACCTCGTCGCGGTCAGCGGTACCGGCGTCGGCGGCAATGGCGCCATTGTGAGCAGCACTCGCAATACTTCCAGTGGTTTGCATAATATAACGTTGAATGGGGATACCCTGATTGACACCACCGGCAGCCCGATTCACTTTTTCGCCTTCGTCAATGCTGGCGGGGCAGCGGATAATTACGTCAAAGGCCAAGGCTACAAGCTCACCGTACAGGGTACAAATAATCTTATTTTGGACGGCTTGAATTACTCGGTCAAACCCGTGCAAAACCCCGACTTTGGCGATATCGAAATCCGCACTGGCGCCTCGTTGCTGGCCTACTATTACACCAGTTTGGGCCGGACGGGCAGCAACTGCATCGTGGATTCCGGCGGCTCGCTCACCTTCTTCGGAACTGGCACGAACGCTGCCTCGAAAAAGCTCACGTTGGTGGATGGGTCTTTCTGGAACAACAACAATGGATCCAATTTCTTCAACGGCCCGGTGGCCTTGCCAAGCGGCAGCGCCAACGTTAGTGTTAACTCTGGCTCCACACTAATCGTCAACGGCGCTATCAGCGGAGCTGGCGGTCTCACCGCAACTAATGGCACGGGCACATTAGCCCTTTCCGGCGCAAACACTTATACCGGTCCGACCGTAGTGTATAATTCGACCTTACTTGCCAACGGTTCACTTGCCTCCGCTAGTGTGGTAACGGTCAATAACAGTGGGACTTTAGGCGGCGTGGGTACGATCAACGGCCCCGTCACCATCAACGTCGGTGGCACTCTGTCTCCTGGCGACACGAACAATTACGACTTCGGCATTTTGACAATCACCACCAACTTGACGATTGCTGGCAATCTACTTTTCAAGGTGGACATTTCAGCCTTGCATACCAACGATTATTGCGTGGTCGGCGGCCTTTTGACTAATGCCAGTACCGGCACGCTCACTTTGCTGGACACCAACACCAGTGATATGTTCACAGCGGGACAGTCTTTCAAGTTGTTTAGTAAACCCGTGGCGAACGGCGGGGCGCTGACCATTTTGCCGGCATTGACATTGCCTTTGGGCTGGGTCAACAAACTGCCGGTGGATGGCACGGTTAAAATTGCCAACATACCGCCCGTACTCACCGCCGCGACGGACGGCAGTGGAAATCTTAACCTGACCTGGGACGGGGCTTACACCGGTTATTTGTTGCAAGTGCAAACTAATTCGTTGAGCACTGGACTCGGCACAAACTGGGTTACGGTTCCGGGAACCGATTCGGGAACCAGTTATTCGTTGCCGATTGACCCGGCCAACCCATCCGTGTTCGTGCGGTTGGCACCGCCGACACCATAACAAAATTCTTTTTCCAGCCGCAGGTTGGCATCCGTGTCAACCTGCGGCTTTTTTTGACATGTTACTGGATGATTCACTAATGGAGTTCGTCAAAAAATCACTTGTATAGGGGATTCTGAACTAACCCGTTTGATGAAATCATGATTAAAATAAAAATCTCAGAAAACAATTTTTGAAACGTATGTCAGCAAACTTCCTTGGTCGGCGATGTCCGACCGATGTTTTGTTTCGGTCCAGAAAACCAATGTGATTCGCAACGTTGATTAACCGCGAAGGGAAAAGCTGAAGTCGATTATTATGTTAAAATTCATTTGCCAAGCAACTCTCCAATCCGTCACGGCACTGCTCATCGCGTTGCTGGGCCTAACCTTTTCGCTGGCTCGAGCAGAAGGAAACAAGTTTTCGCCGATCTGGACAGAATCCGGCCTGACGCAAATCACCGACATGCCTTATCTCTTTTATGCGTTCACGACCGAGCCGCCGGAAGAACTCAAGCACGTCCCAACCGATGTGGAAGATCCATTGTTTGTCACATTTTTGTCCGGCAGTGGAAAGTCACGCCTGAAACATTTCATGGTGTTTGAGGTGAAAGACAAAGTTCCGACGCGTCTGTTCGTGGATGCCAACGCGGATGGGGAATTTTCCCCGGACGAAGTGTTTAACTGGACGCCGAAAATTATCACCACGTTCAAAGGTGAAAAAGTCACTCGGTATTATTGCGATATTCGGCTCAAGCTGAGCAACGATGGCAAATGGGGCGTCGTCAAATTTCAATATATGCGCCGGGGCCAGAACACGTTCACGGAATACCAGCCGCTGCTCGCCTGCATGTGTGATTTCGGTGTTCGGGGCGAAGTCAAGATTGGCGATCGCGTCGCGCAGGTCGCCTTGTTTGATCAGACCGCTTCGATGGATTTTTCTACAAAAGCCCGCGGACAAGTTCCCATGATGTGGCTGGATGCAAACACCAACGGCGTGCCGGATCGTCCGGAGATTTTTCTTTCGAACGAAACGTTCCGTACCCAGCGCACGACGTGGGCTGTTACCAACCTCACGCCGGACGGCTCCTTTGAAGTGGTGGCACTCAGCACGAACGTTAACACGATGGTCGCTGCCGAACAAAAGCAAGTCAGGACCAATGGGTTGGCCGTGGGCGCAATCGCGCCGGCGTTCGCTGCCAAATTGATGGACGGCAAGACAGTGAAATTTCCCGATGATTACAGGGGCAAGATCGTGCTCTTGGATTTCTGGGCGACGTGGTGCATGCCCTGCATGGCGGAAGTGCCCAATGTCGTCGCGAACTACAATAAATATCACGAACAAGGCGTGGAAGTGTTGGGCGTCACCTTGGATGAGGCTAACGCTGAGAAAAAAATCACCCGGGTCACCGAGGAAAAGCAAATGGTCTGGCCGCAGATTTATGACGGAGAATTCCGGGATTCCGCCGTGCCGAGATATTACGGAGTCCTACACATTCCCTACGCGATGATTGTGGACGGCGACACCGGGAAGATTCTGGCCGAGGGCAATGCTATTCGCGGCGAGAATCTTGGCCCCGCGCTGGAAAAAGCGCTGGCGGACAAAAAGAAAAAATAAATTTCAAAACTACTTTATGAGCACAACGAAAAATATTTTGTGGCGCGGCGGGCTGGTTGGCATCGTGGCGGCGACCATGATGGGCACCGCCGCATCGCGAGCGGACGGATTCAAGCCGGCAGCTTATGAGGAATCCGGAATGTTGGAGAAGTTAGGCCGGTTGCCGGAAATCGTTTTAGAATTTTCCAGCACGGCTCCCGAAAATCTCAAGCAAGTTCCCGAAGGAGTCGGCAAAATGCAGTTCGCCGATTTTCAGTCCGGCACGGGCAGTCCGCGCCTGTCGCACAACATCGTCGTGGAATTGAAAGACAAAGTACCGTCGCGCCTCTTCGTGGACGCCAATGCCGATGGCGATTTTTCTAAAGACGAAGTTTTTGACTGGACGGCCAAGGTGCAGAAACAGCTTAACGGCAGCGACGGAACCGTCTATGTTGCAAGCGTGCGGTTGAAATTAAACGACGCGGGCAAAATGGGCGTGGTCAACTTCACCTATCTGCGCCGAGGAGCTTTCCCTAAATCCATTGACCAGCCGCTGCTGGTTTGCACTTGCGATTACGGCTTTGTTGGCGAAGCGAAAGTCGGCGAGCGCACGCTCCCGGGGGCTTTGTTGGATGCGGAGGCTACGGCGGATTTTTCGATGCCGACCAATCGCGAACATCTGCCGCAATTGTGGTTGAACGCCAGCACGAATGGAACTCATGCGCGTTCGCTGTTGATTCCGGTGAACCGCACTTTTCGTTTGGATAAAAAAATCTGGGGCATCACCAATCTGACTTCGGACGGCGCGCTGCAGATAATAGCGATCAAGGACGACGACACTCTAGATTTTACCGCCAAAGCAGCGGCGGCCTTGAAAAAACCGGAAAACAGTTTGTTGAATCCCGGCCACAAAGCGCCGACGTTCTCCGCCATCCTGCTGGATGGTAAGCCGGTAAATTTCCCAAGTGATTATAAAGGAAAAATCGTGCTGGTGGATTTCTGGGCGACGTGGTGTGGACCGTGTCTCCAAGAAGTGCCGAACGTGGTAGCCAATTATCAAAAGTATCACAACAAAGGTCTGGAGATTTTGGGCGTGAGTTTGGACAAAGAAGATTCAGCAAAAAAAATTGCCAAGGTTACGGCGGGCAAAGACATGACTTGGCCGCAAATTTATGACGGTCAATATTGGGATTCGGTCGTGCCCAAGCAGTACGGCATTCGCGCGATTCCGCATGCAGTGCTGGTGGATGGCGACACCGGCTTGATTCTCGCGGATGGGGACGGTGTTCGCGGCGAGAAACTCGGCGAGGCGATTGAAGATGCTTTGGCCGCGAAGAAAAATCGAATTGAGAACTATGAAAAACATTAGCAGCAATTTTTTTCGGAACTGGCGGGCGGAAATAGTGGCAGCGCTTTGCGCGGGTGCCTTCGCGGGACAGGCGCAAAGTTTCCAGCCAACTTGGCAGGAATCCGGTATGACGCATCTTGCGAATCTCCCGTTCATTTTTTATGAGTTGAAAACCGACGCCCCGGAAGCGCTCAAGCATGTTCCCGCAGACGTGACCGATCCGCTATTCGTCTCTTTTTTGTCTGGGACTGAAAAGCCGCGGCTCGCACATTCCATCATGATTGAGGTTAAGGACAACGTTCCGACGCGCCTGTTCGTAAACGCCAATGCGGATGGCGAATTTTCCAAGGATGAAATCTTTAACTGGGAGCCAAGAGAATTGACCGCCAACGATGGCGCCAAAGCGGTTCAATATCTTTGCAGTGTTCGGATGAAACTAACGAGCGCCGGCAAAATGGGCGTGATCAAATTTCGCTATATGCGCCGGGGCGAATCGCCATTTTCCAAAGATGAACCATTGCTGGCCTGCAATTGTGACTACGGCGTAAAAGGGCAGATCAAGATTGGTGATCACGCTATGACTGCCGCACTGTTTGATGTCGCCGCCACGGCGGATTTTTCGCTCACTGCCCGCGGGAAAATTCCCCTCGTGTGGTTCGATGTGAATACCAACGGCACGGTGGAGCGCGGCGAAGTGTTTTCGGCGAACAAATCTTTCCGGTTGCAGCGCATGCTGTGGACTGTGACCAACTTAACTTCCGAGGGCGCTTTTGAAGTCGTTCCGCTCAGCACCAATGTTAATACGACGGTTCCCGCCGTCGCGACCAAAGCGAAAGCCAAAGACGGCGTGGATTTGAGAGCCGGACAAAAAGCGCCAGGCTTCACCGCTAAGCTGATGGACGGCAAGACGGTGAATTTCCCGAGTGACTACAAAGGCAAAATCGTGCTCGTGGATTTTTGGGCCACGTGGTGCGGTCCCTGTCTGGAAGAAATGCCGAACGTGATCGCCAATTACAACCAGTTTCACAACCAAGGTCTGGAAATTCTGGGTATTACTCTGGACCGGGAAGATGCCACCAAAAAAATCACAAAACTCACGCAGTCGAAAAACATGCCTTGGCCGCAAATTTATGACGGCGAGTATTGGGAATCTGCCGTACCCAAACTGTACGGCATCCATTCCATTCCGCACGCGGTGTTGGTGGATGGCGACACCGGTTTGATTCTCGCCGATGGCAAGGACCTGCGCGGTTTGAAATTGGGAGAGGCGATTGCCGATGCTCTCGCAAAAAATAAAAAATAAATTGCCCACAGCTGGCAACCAAGCGCTTGATGGTAAAATGAATCCAACCTCCCCGTCACCTTTGAAAATTACGGCCCGATCGGCTGTTTCACAGATGCGTTTGAAGTTCGCCGGGCTGATGGGCGCGCTCTTGTTGCTCAATTTTTGCGGCTTGGCGCAGGATGATAAGATGACGCTTATCCGCGGCCGGTTTGCCTCCCAGCGGGTGCCGGAAGAAGTCTCGTTGAACATGGTGCGCAATGGCGAAACGGTGCTGCATTCCAAGGTCAAGGTGGCGAAGGACGGGGCGTTCGGTTTTTATTTGCAGCCGGAATACTCCGGTTTCTATACGGTGGGCGACCGGGGCGATGCGGCACGCCTTTATCTCACGCCTGGACGTTCGGTGCAACTGACACTAACTGATGGCTCCTACACCGTGAATGCCAGCGACAAGGAAAATACGCTGCTGGCGAACTGGGCCAAGACGATCTGGGAGTTGAAAAAGTGCAACCAGTTGCGCGGTAATTACACTTACAAGGAAATATTTCCCATTTTGCCGGCGCTGGAGCAGGCCAAGAACGAGACGCTCGCCGCCGGGAAAAGTGGCAATGCGGAGTTTGACCAACTGTTTGCCAAACTAGTTCCGGCGGAGTTTGAATATGAGCTTTACCATTTTCTCTACATGCCGCGCACCATCAATCCAAAGTCAGAGGATTATCCCGAGATCTATCGCAAAATTTCTTCCCTGCCGCGTTTCACGGATGATTCAGCGTTGAATTTCGAGTTCGGCATGTCGTATGTGGGTGTTTATCTATTGTTCCAACGGATCGCGCACAAGGATGAGTTACAAGGTAGCGACGCGATGGCGGAAAACTGTTTGAAGAACATCCCCGATGCCACAGTGAGGGGCTGGTATATGGCCAAAAATGTCCTGACGCGCGCCAAAGCCTACGACGATGCCTACACCGCCAAGCTGGATAAATACCGGAAATATCTGGTCACAGAGGACCAGCGGAAATTCGTTTCGGACTTTGTGTTGACCATCAACAAAACCGCGACCGGCGAACCTTCGCTGCCGTTTGACGGCACCACGCCGGACAGGAAAAAAATGAGCTTGGCGGATTTCAAGGGCAAGGTGGTGTTGGTGGACGTATGGGCAACATGGTGCGGGCCGTGCCGCGCGCAGACGCCATTCTTCAAGAAAATGGCCGACGAGATGAACGGGACAGACGTGGCCTTCATCAGCTATTCGATTGACGACCTCAAGGACACGGAGAAATGGAAAAAGATGATCGTGGATGAAAAAATGGACTGGGTGCAATTGATCGGAGAGGCGGCGTTCAAATCGCAGCTCTGCGTCAATTACAAGATCACCGCCATCCCACGTTTCATGGTATTTGATAAGAAAGGCAATATTGTGAGCATTGACGCGCCGCGCCCTTCCACTCCCGAACTCAAGCCGCTGTTGGAAAAATACCTGAAATGAACGGCGACGGCTGGCGGGGCGGACTCCTTGCCGCCATGCTTTAGAAGGTTTCGGTGCGCTCACAGCACGGAAGCTGCGGCCATGTTTCGTAAACGCTGCCGCTAACGGCACACTGCGGTCGCAACAGATTATCACTGGTTTCAGGGATTGGCGGCAAGAATGGAAAATCTATTGTTATGATGTTTGCTGATAAACTAAACGAACATAAATCGCAATCTGGATTGACAGACGGTGAGAATAATCAAAGGAAAAGACTGCCTCCTAACCTCCAACCCAAAAAACATCCCATGAAAACAACAACTCAAAATTCTTTTCTGACGGCGCGCGTAGTGGCCCTGCTTGTGATGTCCGGCAGCCTCTGTCCCGCCTGGCTCCACGCCCAGGATGGCAGTTGGAACTATGACAACACCGGTGCCGGCAGTTGGGCCAATGCGGGCCGGTGGACGGGCAGCGTGCCCAATTCTATCGGGGCGACGGCCAGTTTCACGAACGACATCACGGCCGCTCGAAGCGTTACGTTGGACGGCAACCAGACGGTTGGCACCTTGAATTTTGGGGATTCGGCCGCGACTTTTTTTGGCTTCACCATAGGACCGGGTTCGCCCAACACCTCGCGGCTAATTTTTGACCAAACTGGCGTGGCGAATGCTGTGTTGACGATTAATGATTTTGGCGGGACCGCTAAAAACACACTGTCCCCGTTTGCGGTTCAGCTCAACGACAATCTGGCCATCAATGCCAATGTCGCCAACTCGAATCTGGTCCAACTGACCTCGGCTGCCTGGTTTCTAGAAAACGGCGGCAGCCACGGCCTCATCAAAAACGGACCGGGCATCGTCGAACTTTCTGGTCCGAACACTTTCAGCGGCGGCACTGTCATCAATGGCGGACGTCTGGACAGCAAGGCGATCACAGCATTCGGTTTTGGCGGCGTCACGGTGGCCAGTGGTGGCCAGGCCAATTTGGCCGCGGTCAGCAGCTATGGCAATTACACCATCGCTGGCTCCGGTTATGTGAATGCCAACGATCCGCAGGCGCAGGCGGGAGCCCTTCGGTTCGCCAACAAGGTGGGAATTTTAGGCGACCTCACGATTAGTTCTCCGGCGGGGATTTTTGTCACCAACAACGGTGTCGGGTTCATTGCCGGCAATCTGCTGGGGGCGGGCAATGTGCAACTCAACAGTGCCCAAACGGTCAACAGCACGCTCAACCTGCTGGGCACCGCTTCAGGCTACTCCGGGCTGCTGAGCCTGGTTTCCGGAAATTTTAATTACTTCAACGTGTTCGGCGGCTCGCTCAATGTGGCGCCGGTGGCGGGCGCACCCTCGGTGCTCGGGGCGGGCAGTTCGCTGGCGGGGAGCCTCGGTCTAGACGCCACGGCGGCCACGGTGGCGTTTCGCAATTTGAACGGTCCGCTGGCCATCACTGGCAATCTCAATCTCACCAACAGTACGGCGGTGTTGCCGGCCACGTTCCCGGCGCCCGGCACCGGCACGCTGACGCTGATGACTTATGCGGCCAAAAATGGTCCGGGTACGCTGACCTTTGATAACACCGGCTATCGCGGCACTCCCGCAATCACCGTCGGGGCCACGGCGGCGACCATCACCGGATTGGACGGCCGAAATCTCACTTGGAACAACACCTCTGGAAACAGCGCGTGGGATGTTAGCTCATCGGCCAACTGGACCGGCGGCGACACCAAATTTTTCGCGGCGGATGCGGTAACGTTCGGAAACACTGGCGCTGGAATTATCACCAACACTGGCACGCTCAAGCCGCAATCAATCACGTTCAACAACACGGCGGGCAACAACTACACGCTCACCAATGGTCTAATTGATGGCGTTGGCGCAGGCATCGTTCTGAATGGCGGCGGTATTGTGACTTTGGCCAGTTCCAACAATATTACCGGACCGGTCTCAGTGAATCAAGGCCGCCTTAAACTCTTCAACGCTGCAGCGCTGGGATTCACTCCGGGTGTTACCGTGGCCAGCGGAGCGGCTTTCGATCTTAACGGGCAAAAGCCCTATGCTTCATCCAGGTATGTGGATGTAACCATTGCAGGCACGGGCGACGGCACCGTTCCTGCGCTCGGGAACAGCGGTGCCAACATTGCGTTCGCTGGTGGTCCGTCAACCGGCATTCGCAATGTCACCTTGGCCGCCGACGCAACGATTGGCGGCACCAACGGATTCGACATTGATGGTGTACTCAACGCGGCGAATCATAAATTAACCAAGACGGGTGCCGGCGCAGTCTGGCTGCTGGCTCCCTCGGTGAATCTCAACAATCTCGACGTCGCCGCCGGGAGTGTGGGGGTGTACAATGTGGATGCGTTTGGCACCCATGTGCGGATTGAAACCAACGCCTCTGTCACCACCGGTTCGAACGGCAAGTTCGCCGCCGCGGTCACCTTGGCATCGGGCGGGGCCATTGGCGTGTATGTCGGCGCTTCGGCCGAATGGACGGGGCCGATCACGGCCGAGGGCAACGTCCTCTTGCAGCCCGGTGGTTCCACCTTGCTGGTTTTGGATAGCGATATTGCGATTCCCGGCAACCTCACCGTGAACAGTTCCGGCAACGCCCGACTGATGGGGAATGTGTCCGTGGCGGGTAATTTGAGCGTGGCAAGTCTCCAACAATTATCCATCGGGGACGGCACTATTAGTAATACCTTCACCGTGAACGGACCGGCTGGCACTGGCAGTGGCACCACTTACATCACCACTAACGCCACCCTTGCCGGCACGGGCACGTTGGGTGGTAATGTTATTGTCAATGTCAACGGCTCCATTGCCCCCGGTTCGCCGTCCGCCATCGGCACCCTTTCGGTCAGCAACCTCAACCAGTTTTTTGGTAATGTGCTGACCAAAGTCAACAAAGCTCTGCCTCAGTCCAACGACGTTATTTCCGCGTCTGGTAATTTGAGTTACAGCGGCGCCGGTACACTGACCATGAAGAACATCGGCACCACGGTCATTGCGGACGGAGATATGTTCCATATTTTCAATAAGCGTTTGACCAATGGTAGCAGTATGACGGTAACCTCTGCGCCCGGGACATATGCGGGCTGGATTAACAACTTGGACGTGGATGGCACAGTGACAGCAGTTTCGCCATTGCTGTCGAACCTCACGATTTCGCCGGGTGCGCCCCTAAGTCCGGGCTTCAGTCCGACGACGTTCACCTATTACACAACGGCGGATTTCGGGAGCGCGCCAACGAATGTGACGGTTACGCCCACGGCTGCCGGCACCGGGGCGACGATAACTGTAAATGGCATTTCCGTGGCTTCGGGAACTGGTCAGTCCATCACTTTGGATACGAGCCTAGGTTTGCCGAACGTGATTACCAACGTAGTGACGGCATCGGACGGTGTGACCACCGTGACCTATCTAGTGAATGTCATGCCGCTGCCGAGCCTCACGCCGCCCATCCTGACGGCCACGGTGAGCGGGGCGAACCTCAACTTGACTTGGCCGGCGGATCATACCGGCTACCGCTTGCTGACCCAGACGAACCATCTTGCAAGCGGCATTAGCAGCAATCCGGCGGACTGGGGAACACTGTCCGCTTCCATCCTTACGAATGCGATTACAATGCCGCTAGGTAAGACGAGCGTTGGTGGGTATTACCGCTTGGTTTATCCGTAGCCGACCGGCTCCGCCGCCGGCGGTTGCCGGCGGCAGGGTTGAACCTCCTCACGACTCATGAAAAAACTCCGATGCAAACGGCAACTGCACGGCGCCCAAAGCCGACGGGCATTTACCTTGATCGAGTTGCTGGTGGTCATCGCCATTATTGCCATCTTGGCGGCCATGCTACTGCCGGCGCTGAGCAAGGCCAAAAAAAAGGCGCAGCAAGTTCAGTGCGTCAGTAACCTCCGGCAAATCGGCATCGCCCTTCACATGTATGTGGATGATAATCAGGGATTCTTTCCAGTCCATCCGGGCCAATATGCTTTGGGCGGCCTGTGCCCGACGAATCCTTATGTGGATCCCACCATGCCCAATGGTGGCACTACGGTGCCCACCGACCTACGTCCCTTGAACCATTACACAGGCAACCCCAATGTCTGGCGTTGCGCGACGGACGGAGGGGATCCGTTTTTTGCCCGCGTCGGTTCGCCCCCCGTGAACAATTGTTTTCTGCAATTCGGCTCCAGTTATCATGTGCAGTTTCTCACGTTGAACGGCATCATGCGGGTCACCGCCGACACCAACGCCACGCCCATTAAGGAATCCACTGTGGCCCTGAGACCCACCAACAAAATCTTGATCGGCGATGCGCCCTACGCGGAATCGTTTAACCGATTTCAAACGCCGTATGGTTACGGCATCTGGCATAGCGACAGCAAAGGTCAGTCGCGCAATAACGTTTTATGGGGCGATTCGCACGTGGAGGTGTTTAATTTCCAAAACGTCGATCAGGCCGACATTCCCACCACGCCGGACATCAATTTTCTGTGGTGGTAAACCATCCCTCAATTTCTCTTGTGTCAGTTTTCAAAAAAGTCATTATGAACCCATACCTTTCTAATCGTCGTTCCACCTCGGGGCGGATCCTCGCCGGCGTCCTTCTGGCCGCCACCCTGACCCACCCGCTTCTCGGGCAAAACGCGTTCACGCCCGGCCAATGGTTGACATCCGGTTTCACTGCCAAGCGGATCGGTTACCGTCCTTTGAACATCGGGGTGTCCACCAACGCACCGGCCGAATTGAAGCAGGTGCCAGCAAACCTCGTCGCGCCCCGCTATGGCGTCCTAATCACCGGCGGCGAAAACACATCCATTAAGCATCCGGTGGTGGTGGATTACGATACGAACAACCGGCCCCTGCGCCTCTTCGTGGATGCCGAAGGCAACGGCGAACTGGCTGCGTCGGATTGGACCTCCAACACTTTTGAGGAGCCTAACGGCGCGACGGGGATGCTCTTCCACGCGGAAGCGACGGTGAAACTGAACTCGGCCGGCGACCGGCGCGGCAAACTGCTTTTTTACAGCAGCCAGGCCGATGTAACGAAAACTGCTCCGGCACCCAGATTTGTTTCCTATCACACGGACTGCGGCATTGCCGGCGAATTCAAAATCGATGGTCACACTTACCCGGGGATGATGTCGGACAGCACGGGCGTAGGCGACTTCGGCCTCGGTGCCAGCCGGTCGGGTCCGCTACTTTTCTGGTTCGATGCCAACGGCGACGGCAAGGTGGATCGCGAGGAAATGGGAATGGTGGGCCGACCGTTTGAAGTGGACGGCAAATGGTGGATGGCCACCAACCTAGCGCCAACCGGCGCATTTGAAATTACAGTCAGCCAAAAGCCGGTGGCACCGAAGCCGGCCGTGGATTTAAGCCCCGGCAAAACTGCGCCGGTGTTCGCCGCCACGCGGCTCGATGGCAAGGAAGTGAAATTTCCCGACGACTACAAAGGAAAAATTGTGCTGATCGATTTTTGGGCGACTTGGTGTGGACCCTGCGTAGCAGAAATCCCTAACGTCGTGAAAAACTACGGCCTATATCACGACAAAGGTCTCGAGGTTCTCGGTGTCAGCCTCGACAAGGAAGAGTGGGAGCAAAAGCTAACCACCTTTACCAAGAAAAAGGAAATGCCCTGGCCGCAGGTTTACGACGGAAAATTCTGGAGTGCCGCTGTGGCCAAGCTCTATGGCATCCGGGCCATCCCGCACATGATCCTGGTGGATGGAGACACGGGTTTGATTTTGGCAGATGGCAATGCCATTCGCGGGGAAAAACTCGGCGAAGCGATTGAAAAAGCCATGTCCGCTCGCAAGAAATAAAATTCCAGACTGACAGCCAAGAAAACGTACTACATGAAATCTTATTTGACGGCGGGCCTGATGGCTATTTTGCTGACTCCGCTAGGACAGTCTATCGCAGCGAATACAAATGCGCGAAAAGATAGTGGTGCTGCGGAATTGGAACCCGCCATCAACAGCGTATTCCCAGCGTTAGTACTGATTCATGTCGTTTATGAAACCGGCGAAGACGGGCGCATGCGAAAAGGTCAGGCGTCTGGCAGCGGGACGATCATTTCACCGGATGGTTACATTTTGACGAATCATCATGTGGCGGGGCGGGCAACGCGAATTTCCTGCCGGCTCCCCAATCGCGAAGAAATCGATGCCACTTTGGTCGGCTCTGATCCGCTGTGTGATCTAGCCATAATTAAGCTGGATTTGTCATCGCGCAGCAATCCCAAGGAACCATTGCCTTACGCAAAATTTGGCGACTCGGACAAACTAAAAGTCGGCGATGTGGTTTTGGCGATGGGCAGTCCGTCGGGTCTTTCGCAATCGGTTACCAAAGGCATCGTCGCGAACACCGCGATGATCATGCCCTACGGCGATTTTGTTTTGGACGGCGAAAATGTGGGTGAATTAATCCGCTGGATCGGCCATGACGCTGTGATTTATCACGGCAACAGCGGTGGCCCGCTCGTGAATCTTAAAGGGGAAATTGTAGGCGTAAATGAAATCGGCATTGCTACGATGGGCGGCGCGATTCCTGGCAACATGGCCAAGGCTGCCGCTAAAGAACTGATTGCCAAAGGGACCATTGATCGGAGTTGGATCGGTCTCGAAGTTCAGCCCTTGTTAAAGGAAATGACCCGGGGCAAAGGCGTTTTGGTTTCCGCAATTCTGCCGGACAGCCCGGCAAAAAAAGCGGGCATTCAGCCGGGTGATTTCATAACCGAGGTGAACGGTACCGCCGTGGCCGAATCGCGCGCGGCCGAGGATGTGCCGGTGTTCAATCAGATGATTTTGACAGCGCCTGTCAACTCAGCCATGACGTTGAAAGGAATGCGCGATGGCAAATTACAAACGTGGCAACTCACTACAACGATCCGCGAACGCAACGTGGCAAAAGAGATTGAATTGCCCGATTGGGGGCTGACCGTGCGAAATCTCACGCGCAGCTCCGCGCTGGAACGGCACCGGCCGAACCAGCGCGGTGTTTTGATTGATACCATTCGTTCCAGTGGCCCCTGTGCGGAATCCAAACCGGGGTTCAAAACCGAAGACGTAATTACGCAGGTGGGGGACCAGGAAATCGCCGATGTGGCAGCGCTGGCGAAATTTACCAAGCAAGTGGTCCAGGGGCTGGCTGAGCCGAAACCGTTACTGGTGAAGTTTGAACGCGACGAGCAGGAGCTTACGACGGTGGTCAAAATCGGACCGGAAATCGCAAACGAAAATCCGCGGCAGGCAACCCGCGCTTGGTTGGGAATCAATACACAGGTACTAACCGCCGATTTGGCAGAGGCATTGGCGCTAGAAGGAAAATGCGGCGTGCGCGTGACGCACGTTGCCCCTGATTCTCCGGCGAACAAAGCCGGTCTGAAAAAGGGTGACTTGCTGTTACGGATGGATGGTCAGGTAATTTCTGCACACAATGCCTCCGATCAGGAGTTGTTCGACAATCTCATTCACCAACACAAAAGCGGAGCCAAGATCGATTTGGCCGGCCTTCGCGCCGGCGAGCCGCTAGTTTGGAGCGCCGTTTTGGCGGACCAACCGCAGCCCGCAGCAACCTTGGCCGAATGGAAGGATGAACAATTCCAGTTCAAAGCGCGCGATCTTTCATTTGACGATCGCACCGGAGAACATCTTACAAAGGATCAAAAAGGTGTGCGCATTGTTGCCGTCGAACGCGCGGGCTGGGCGGCGCTGGCTGGCATGGGCGCGGGCGATATGTTGCTGCGCATCGCGGATCAGCCGGTGGAAAATATTGCCGCTCTCAAATCCATCCTCGGGCAACTACGCGACACCAAGCCGCGTCGCGTAGCATTCTTCATTCGCCGGGGCGTGCACACAAAGTTCCTCGAGGTGGAACCGCGCTGGTAAAATTGTTTGTCTTTTACAAAATTATGAAAAAAATTAAATGCAGTGTGGTGTTGGGGGTAACGCTTTGGCTATTCGCCGGAGGAATAGCGTTGGCTGAGGACATGGCGGCCGCAAAAAAAATAGCTGCGGAAAAACAGGATGCCGTCATCTGGGTTTTGGGAGTGGCTAAAATGTCGTTTACCGTGCCCGATTCGCAAAGCTCGCCGGCTAATATTCCAGACGAGGAAGTAAAAGTGGAAGCGATGGCCACGCTAGTACAAACTAATGGCCTGGCCGTTACGGTGCTGAGTCAACTCGACCCCGCGCGGGCTATGAACGGACGCAGTTTGCGAACTTCCCACGGTCCGGTAAAAGTGGAGGCGGTTTCCTCGCTGAAAGAAATTAAAGTAGTTATGGCCGATGGCACCGAGATTCCTGCCGATTTGGTTTTGAAGGACACGGATCTTGATCTGGCCGTCATCCGGATCAAGACGGCCAGCAAGGAAGCCAAAGGCGTTATTTTTCCGATCGTGGATTTGAAAAATAGTACGACCCCTGAAATGCTTGATTCCGTGGTGAGCATCACGCGGATGGATGAAGTTTTTAATCGCGTGGCTAATGTCCTTCCAGGGCACATTAACATGATTACCAAAACCCCGCGAGTGTTTCTGCGTGCCTCGGGCGCTACTGGCGGTTGTCCGACATTTAGTTTCGACGGAAAACTGATTGGCATCACCGCCGGGCGGTTAGTTAAAGGTCATCTACCTTCTGCGGCGATCATTCCGGCGGCGGATGTTGCGGAAATTGTGGAGCAGGCCGTCAATGCCAAACCGATTTTGCCCGAAGAGAAAAAACCGGTTGCGACCAAAGCCGACGCCCCGGTGGATCTGGATAAATAACGTCCCGACTTTCTGTTCGGTTTCAAATTTGTCAGACGAAACATTTGATCACCTAAGATTTGAATGCCGGTGTATCAAATTGGCCTCGCCTGCCTCACCAAGCGGCCGTTAATTCGCTTATTGGTAATACGCCATTGATTCCGTTGCGCTTCCAGCGGGAAGGTTTAACCCTTTGGGCTAAGTGTGAGTTTCTCAACCCCAGCGGTAGCATTAAGGATCGGTTTGCCCGAGGCATCATCACCGACGCCGAGCAGCGTGGCTTGCTGCGACCAGATTCGATCATCCTCGAATGTTCCAGTGGTAATACGGGAATCGCCTTGGCCATGCTTGGAGCCGCTCACGGTTATGGCGTGACAATTCTCATGAGCGAAGTTGCCAGTGTCGAGCGGCGACAATTGCTGCGGCGCTTGGGGGCCGAAGTTATTTTACTTCCAGCTGGTGGCACTTATCAGGCTGGAATTGAAAAAACACGGAAGATGGCGGCTCTTGATGCGCGCTACTTTCTGCCGTGTCAGTTCGAAAATCCGCTGAATACGGAAGACCACGAACACGGCACCGGTCCGGAAATAATCCGCCAAGTGCCAGCGCGAATTGACGCCTTCGTTGCGGGCTATGGCACCGGTGGATCACTGAGTGGTTGCGGCCGCGCGATCAAAAAAGTTTATTCCCAAGCACGCATCGTGGCGATGGAACCGGCCGAGGAAAAATTTCATGCTGCTGAATGTCGTTGTTGTTTTTGTATTGAAGGCGTGGCCGGCAAGGGCTTTGTTCCCCCCTTGCTTCAACAGGCGCCGCTGGATGATACGGTGAAAATCTCTGCCGAAGAAGCGATGCAAACCACGCGGCGGCTCCACCAAGAATTTGGTCTGCTCGTGGGCACTAGTTCCGGCGCGAACGTGGCAGCGGCGTTGCGGATCGCCAAAGATATGCCGCCAATGGCTACAGTGGTAACCCTATTGTGTGACCGAGCCGAACGCTATTTCAGCACCGAGCTTTTTCGCGACGTGTCAGTTTGATTTGGTCGCCCACAGCAACGCGCTATCGTCCAATTTCTGCGTTAAAGGCCCATGATTGGAAGCTGTTGATTAAAGCCAAAAGGTTGCCGCAGCTGATTCCGTCACAGATTTTTCTGACCGGCGGATTGGCTTTTACATTAAGGCAAATGTTCCCGTCCGATACGGATGCCTACGCGGTGTACGCCGGATGCTATTCCCTAGGCAAAAGCTTCATTCACCGCCTCTAGAATAAAACGGTCCTGCCCCAACGACGTAAAAGGAAAACTCTGGTGGTTCTGTTCCATAAATTCCACGGCGGGGACAAAATCTTGCTCATTGTAGTTGTGTAGCGCTTTTATCGTATGCAAATTGCAAATAAGTTCTTCCGCATTTTTTGCAATGCGCGTTGCGGAAAGATAGCTCCGATGCAAATCAGCTTGCCACCCATGCCCAACAGGCTGATGAGCGTTTCCATTGCTTCTGGAACGCCGCTATAATCCAAAATCACAGTCGGCACCGCGCCGGGAATTGATTCTGCCGAATTTGTTGTAATGGCTGCCCACCAGCCTTAAGATTGATCGTAAATTCCACGCCTAAATTTTCGCGCTGGCGATCCGGTCTTGGTCGATGTCCATGGCGATAATTTGCTTGGCACTCGCGCACAAACACATCGCGTTGGTAATAATGCCCTGCAGCCTCGCCCGGCAACGATGACCTTGCGGTCGCGGACTTAAATAGCCTTGGCTCACGTTTCCCAGCAACAAAAAGCCGCCCGGATGGCTCCGGGCGGCTGCTGATTAATTATCGCTGTGAACACGGGTGGTTCACCCGGTTCGGCCGCAGGCCAAGCGCGGCGTTATTTCGTCTTCTTAGCCGCCGCGGCTTTGCGCTTCTCTTCGATGGCCGCTTGGGCCGCCGCGAGGCGCGCGACCGGCACGCGGAACGGTGAGCAGCTCACATAGGTGAGGCCGGCGCGGTGACAGAACTTCACGGAGTCGGGATCGCCACCGTGTTCGCCACAGATACCGAGCTTGATGCCGGGACGGGTGGCATTGCCCTTGGCCGCCGCAATTTGGATGAGCTGGCCGACGCCGGTCTGGTCAATGGAGGCAAACGGATTCTTCTTCACGATTTCGTTCTCGGTGTAGGCACCGAGGAAGGAACCGGAATCGTCGCGGCTCATGCCGAGGCAGGTCTGCGTGAGGTCGTTTGTGCCGAAGCTGAAGAACTCGGCGGTCTGGGCAATCTCATCGGCGGTGAGCGCACCGCGCGGGACTTCGATCATGGTACCGACGCTGTAGGTGAATTTGACTTTCTTTTCTTTCATCACGAGCGCCGCCGTTTCGTGGACGATGGCAACCTGGAGGTCGAGCTCTTTCTTGAAGCCGACGAGCGGGATCATGACTTCGGGCTTGGGTTTCAAGCCTTCCTTCTGCGCATTGGCGGCCGCTTCAAACACGGCGCGGGATTGCATGCGGGTGATTTCCGGATACTTGATGCCAAGGCGGCAGCCGCGGAAGCCGAGCATCGGATTGAACTCGTGGAGTTCGTGCACGCGGTTGATGATTTTCTCGACGGGCACGCCCAATTTCTTGGCGAGGTCGAGCTGCGCTTCCTTGGTGTGCGGCAGGAATTCGTGCAGCGGCGGGTCAAGGAAACGGATGGTCGCGGGGAAGCCTTTCAGCGCTTTGAAGATGCCGAAGAAGTCGTCGCGTTGATACGGCAACAACTTGGCCAGCGCGGCTTCGCGAGCTTGGAGGGTGTCCGCCAGAATCATCTCGCGCATCGCATCAATCCGGTCGCCTTCAAAGAACATGTGTTCCGTGCGGGTCAAACCAATGCCCACCGCGCCGAAGGCCACGGCGTTGCTAGTCTGCTCCGGCGTGTCAGCGTTGGTGCGAACGGAGAGGCGCGTGAACTGCGAGCACCACTTCATGAGCTGATTGTAATTCTTGAACTTCTCGGTGGCTTGCGCGGCCTTGTCGCCATGCAGCAAACCGGAGATGATTTCAGACGGAGCGGTTTTGACTTCACCCGCGTAAACGGTGCCGGCGGTACCATCTATGGAAAGATATTCGCCTTCCTTGAACGTCTGGTTGCCGATGTTGACGACCTGTTTGTCGTAATCCACATGGACAGCCGCCGCGCCGCAGACGCAGACTTTGCCCATCTGGCGGGCAACGAGCGCCGCGTGCGAGGACACACCACCGCGCGCGGTGAGAATGCCTTCGGCTGCGATCATGCCGCGCAAATCTTCGGGAGAAGTTTCGACGCGGACCAGGAGGACTTTTTCGCCCTTCTCAGCAGCAGCCACGGCGCGTTCAGCATTCAGATAGATTTTGCCGGAAGCCGCACCGGGACCAGCCGGGAGACCGGTGGCGATGATGGTGGCTTTCTTGACTTCGGCCAAATCAAAGATCGGCGCGAGCAATTGATCCAGCTGATCGGCCGGATTCCGCAACACAGCGGTTTCCGCATCAATAAGTTTTTCCTTCACCATGTCGGCGGCGAATTTCAGTGCGGCGGCCGCGGTGCGCTTGCCGTTGCGCGTCTGGAGCATGAACAGCTTGCCTTCCTGAATGGTGAACTCGACGTCCTGCACATCTTTGAAATGCTTTTCCAGCGTGGCGCGAACTTTCAACAGTTCGGCGTAGCTCGCAGGCATCACGTCTTTCAGCTTGAGCACGGGTTCGGGCGTACGCACGCCGGCGACAACGTCTTCGCCCTGGGCGTTGACGAGAAATTCGCCGTAGAATTCATTAGTGCCATTGGCGGGATTACGGGTGAACGCGACGCCGGAACCGGACTTGTCGCCGGTGTTGCCGAACACCATGGCCTGCACGTTGACGGCGGTGCCCCATTCCGTCGGGATATTATATTTGCGGCGATAGACAATCGCGCGGTCATTCATCCAAGAACCAAACACCGCGCCGGCCGCGCCGCGCAGCTGATCCCACGGATCATTTGGAAACACTTTGCCGGTGCGTTCCTTGACCAGCGCCTTGAAGCGCTTGACGAGTTCCGCCTGATCTTCGGCGGTGAGTTCGCTGTCTACGATATCGCGGTGGTATTTTTCGTGCTTGAAATTGTGAATGACCGTTTCAAATGGTTCGTGATCTTCACCTTCGCGCTTTTGGACGCCAAGCACGACGTCGCCATACATCTGAATGAAGCGGCGGTAGCAATCCCACGCGAAGCGCGGATTCTTCGTGGCGTCGGCCAGTGCGATGACCGACTGGTCATTCAAGCCGAGGTTCAAAATCGTATCCATCATGCCCGGCATGGAATCGCGGGCGCCGGAGCGCACGGCGACGAGCAACGGCATTCCGCTGGTCGCGCCGAACTTTGTCCCCATGATTTTTTCCATGTTGGCAACGCCGGCTTCCATCTGCGCCTGAAGCACTTTTGGATAAGTGCGCTTGTTGGCGTAATAATAAGTGCAGACTTCAGTGGTGATGGTGAAACCGGGAGGCACCGGGAGACCGATGCGGGTCATTTCCGCGAGGTTCGCGCCTTTGCCGCCGAGCAACGGCTTCATCGAGCCGTCGCCGTCGGCTTTTTTGTTGCCCCAGGTATAGACGTATTTGGTGGATTTAGCTTTGGCCATAAAATGAATGTCGAATTGTTAAACGTGAAAACGAGCGATCAAAATATCAAACCCAGCTTCAGAGTCAATGAAACTGGCATAGACAAACGCCATGAACCTTTCATAAACACCACGAGGGATTACATAAAACATATCATCAAATCAAGATGCGTTGATTTTTGATTTGAATGCGCCGCGCTTTGGATTATTCTACCGGCATGTCGAACCACGTCGATCTGCTCCAAAAAGCCCTCCGCAAACGCATCGTCATCATTGACGGCGCGATGGGCACGACCATCCGCACCTACGGACTGGGCGAGAAGGAAATTCGCGGCGAACGTTTTGCCGACTCCAAGAAAGACTTGAAGAACAACGGCGATCTCTACTCGCTCACACAGGCGGCGACCATCTGCGACATCCATCGGCGTTTTCTCGAAGCGGGAGCAGACATCATCGAGACGAATACCTTTTCCGCCACGAGCATCGGCCAGAGCGAATTTTTCGTGGACGATCCGCGCGAACACGGCGGTCGCAAAGACCCGGCGTTTTATCAAACGGTCATTGAGAACAAATTCCTCAACGACCTCGCGTGGGAAATCAACGAGCAATCCGCCAAGCAGTGCCGCGAGTGGTGCGACCGCATCGCAAACAAAACTGGTCGCCCGCGTTTCGTCGCCGGCGCAATTGGGCCGCTGACCGTTTCGCTCTCCAATTCGCCGGACGCCGACGATGCCGGTTTCCGCGTCTGTACGTTTGACCAGGTCAAGGCAGCTTACATCAACCAAGTCCGCGCGCTCATCGCGGGTGGATCGGATATTTTGCTCGTCGAAACAATTTTCGATTCGCTGAACGCCAAAGCGGCGCTCGTAGCGATTCAGGAAGTCTTCGCGCAGGACAAAAAGATTCTGCCGATCATGATTTCCGCCGCCGTCGGGCGCGGCGGCGAGACGATGATTTCCGCGCAGACGGTCGAGGCGTATTGGAACGCGATGAAGCATGTGAACCCGATCGCCATCGGCCTCAACTGCTCGCTCGGCCCGGACCTTATGCGCCCGTTCCTCGCGGAACTCGCGGAGAAATCCAACACCGCGATTTCCTGCTACCCGAACGCCGGGTTGCCGAATCCGCTCTCGCCGACGGGCTTTGATTTGAAGCCCGAAGACATGGGCAATTTCCTCGGCGACTTCGCGAACAGCGGCCTAGTGAATATCGCTGGCGGTTGCTGCGGCAATACGCCGGAACACATCGCGGCCATCGCGAAGGCGCTGGAAGGCAAGCCGCCGCGTCAGCCGAAAACGGAAACGAAGTTTTCCACGGGCGCGGCGATTCCGTTGCGCTTGAGCGGCTCGCAGCCGTTCACGCAGCAGATCGGTCAGTTCATTATGATCGGCGAGCGCACGAACGTCGCCGGTTCGCCAAAATTCGCCAAGCTCATCAAGGAAAACAAATACGACGAAGCCGTGGCCATCGCGCGGCAGCAGGTCGAGAACGGCGCGAACATCATCGACATCTGCATGGACGAAGGGATGATCGACGGCGTCGCCGCGATGACGCGCTTTTTGCAATTGCTCGGCAGCGAGCCCGAAGTCGCCAAAGTGCCGTTCATGGTGGATTCGTCGAAGTGGGAAGTCATCGAAGCCGGCCTGAAATGTCTTCAAGGCAAAGGCATCGTGAACTCCATTTCACTCAAGGAAGGCGAAGCAAAGTTCCGCGAATGTGCGGCCAAAGTTTTGAAATACGGCGCGGCGGTCGTGGTGATGGCGTTTGATGAAAACGGTCAGGCGGCGACTTATGCGGAGAAGATTCGCATCTGCGAACGCGCCTACAAAATTCTCGTGGATGAAGTCGGCTTCCCGCCGGAGGATATCATTTTCGACCCGAACATCCTCACCATCGGCACGGGCATCGAGGAGCACAATAACTACGCCGTGGACTTCATCGAAGCCACGCGCTGGATCAAAAACAATTTGCCGCACGCGAAAGTTAGCGGCGGGCTGTCGAACGTCTCGTTCAGCTTTCGCGGCAACAACCCCGTGCGCGAAGCGATGCACAGTGCGTTTCTGTTCCACGCCATCAAGGCCGGAATGGACATGGCCATCGTGAACGCGGGCATGTTGGAAGTTTACGAAGAGATTGAGCCGGAGTTGAAGGAACTCGTTGAAGACGTTTTGCTGAATCGCCGTCCCGACGCAACGGAACGCTTACTTGATCTTGCAGACGCAATTAAGAATCCAACAATTACACTCAACATACAAAGCGCCATAACAAAATCATTGCAAGAACCTGCTTGGCGCAAAGGCACGGTCGAAGAACGCCTCTCGCATTCGCTGGTGAAGGGCATTGACCTCTACATCGACGCCGACACCGAGGAGGCTTTGAAGAAATACGGCAAGCCGCTCACGGTCATCGAAGGTCCGTTGATGGCCGGCATGAGCGTCGTCGGCGATTTGTTCGGCGCGGGCAAAATGTTTTTGCCGCAAGTCGTGAAATCGGCGCGGGTGATGAAAAAGTCCGTCGCCTATCTCACGCCCTTCATGGAAGCCGAAAAAGCGGCGATGGTCGCACGCGGCGAAGTCGTGAAGGCGCAAGGCAAAGTCGTCCTCGCTACAGTCAAAGGCGACGTGCATGACATCGGCAAGAACATCGTCGGCGTCGTGCTAGCCTGCAATAACTACGAGGTCATCGACATGGGCGTGATGGTTCCGTGCGAAAAAATTCTGGAGCGCGCCAAACTGGAGAACGCCGACATCATCGGCTTGAGCGGGTTGATCACGCCGTCGCTGGACGAAATGGTTCACGTCGCTCGCGAGATGGAGCGCACCGGTTTTAAGGTTCCGCTGCTCATCGGCGGCGCGACGACGAGTCGTGCGCACACCGCCGTCAAAGTTGCCCAACATTACAGCGAGCCAGTCGTCCACGTGCTCGATGCGAGTCGCGCTGTGCCGGTGACCAGCAGCTTGCTGAGCAAGGACGGCAAGGCGGCGTTCGTGAAACAACTGCGGGCGGATTATGAAAAATTGCGCGAACAACATGCCGGCTCGCAGGTCAAATTGCTGTCGCTCGAAGCCGCCCGCGCCAACGCGCCGAAGCTGAAGTATGACGATTTGCCAAAGCCGGAATTCACCGGTGTGCGCACGCTGTCGTCCGGCGCCTTCAATCCCGGTAAATGCGATTGCGGTTCGTCGCACGGACACGCCGGAGCTTTTTCCGTTTCGCTCGAAGAGCTAGTGCCGTTCATTGACTGGACGCCGTTTTTCCACACTTGGGAACTGCGCGGCGTGTATCCCAAGATTCTCACGCACGAAAAACACGGCGAAGAGGCCACCAAGCTGTTTGCCGACGCGCAAAAAATGCTCGCGGAATTTGTCGCGAACAAATCGCTGAAACTTCAAGCCGTCTACGGACTGTTCCCCGCGAATGCCGTTGGCGACGACGTGGAAGTTTATACGAACGGCTCACGCAAACATCTGCGAACGAAATTCCATTTCCTGCGCCAGCAGATCGAGAAAGGCGACGGCACGCCGAACTGGTGTCTTGCGGATTTTGTCGCGCCGAAACAGAAATCAGAAACCAGAAGTCAGGAGGCTGAAGATTTTATCGGCGCTTTCGCCGTCACAAGCGGACACGGCCTGAAAGAAATTCTCGAAGCGTTCAAAGCGAAGCACGACGATTACAATGCCATTCTTGCCGAAGCCATCGCAGATCGTTTGGCCGAAGCGTTCGCCGAATATCTCCACAAGCGCGTCCGGGACGAATGGGGTTTTGGCAAACTGGAAAAGCTGACAGCTGCAGATCTCATCGAGGAGAAGTATCGCGGCATCCGTCCCGCCGCCGGTTATCCCGCGTCGCCGGATCACACGGAAAAAGAAATTCTCTGGGACCTGCTCGACGTGGAAAAACACACCGGCATCAAGCTCACGGAAAGTTTCGCCATGTGGCCGGGCAGTTCGGTGAGCGGACTTTACTTTGCGCATCCCGAATCGAAATATTTCGCCGTCGGCAAACTCGGCAAAGATCAGGTGGAAGATCTGGCCAAGCGCAAAGGCAAAGCTGTTTCCGAAATGGAACGCTGGCTCGGCCCATGGCTGAATTTCAATCCGACCTAATGTATTGTTTCTGAGCGAGCGTGACTTGAACTGCGGCGGGAAACGCAGCGCCACGCCGCTTTTGAGGCCACCGCGAAACAAACAAACTACCCGAAAGTTTCCTGTACTTGATTTGTGTCCTTAGTGTTTTTCGTGGTTCAATTTTGGCTGCCTTCGTTTTCACCCGCTCGACATTTAGGTTGGTTGGTGCAAAATGTCGGCCATGTTTAGATTGGTAGGCATCCCCTTGTTGTCCGCATTCGTCGTTGCGACGGGCTGCCAGACCAACGGCCTTACCATGCCACAGCATTATAGCCACTTCATCGGACTGACGAACTTTGCCAATTTCACCCGCTCACAAACCGCCACCGGAGAAACCGTTTTGCTCTCACCAGAAATTTCGCCGCCGGCAAATTGGAACGAACTGGTTCTCTCCTGGAACACGACTGCGCCGGCGGGAAGTTATGTAAGAGTCGAGGCGCAGGCGATTTATGCCGAACGGCGTACGCGGTTTTATTCGCTCGGAAATTGGTCGCCAGACAATCAGGCTTTTCCTCGCGGAAGTGTCCGCGGACAAAAAGACGCGGATGGCGATGTGCTCACGGATATTCTGGCGCTGCAGCGGCCGGCGCCGAAAGTTCAAATCCGGCTTACGCTCGGCGGCAGCGACGGCAATTCGCTTCTGTCCTTAAAATTTCTGGGCCTGTCATTTTGCAACCCCCAGCTCACGCCGCAAATATTGCCGCCCAATCGTGCGGCGTGGGGAAAAGAAATTCCCGTCGTCGAGCGTTCTCAGCAATCCTATCCCGGCGGCAATGGTTGGTGCAGCCCGACCTCGCTTTCGATGGCGCTCACCCGCTGGGCCACCGTTGCGCGCCGCGCCGACTGGAATCTCGATGTGCCGACGGTCGCTGCGGGCGTGATTGATCATCATTTCAGCAAAGCCACTGGCAATTGGTCGTTCAACACGGCCTACGCCGGCAGCCTGCCGGGAATGCGCGCTTACGTGACGCGCTTCAGCGATCTTTCGGAATTGGAAGATTGGATTGCTGCGGGCATTCCCGTCATCATTTCCGCGCGTTATGATTTGTTGCAAGACGGGCGCCCGGATGATTTCAACGGCCACCTGACGATTTGCTGCGGCGTCACGGAAGCCGGCGACTTCGTGATCAACGATCCGTGGACGGACCTGAAAGTCGAAAGCGTCCGGCACATCTATAAACGCGAAAACGTCCGCCGCGCCTGGGCCACCTCGCACAATACGGTTTATCTCGTTTACCCCGAAAACACGCCGCTGCCGACCGACCGCTTTGGCCACTGGTAATTCTGTATGAAACCAACCATTAAATTACTCGCCCTCTGGACGCTGCCGCTGTTCGCTGCGGTTTTATTGTGCGGCTGCAAACATTTGCCGAATGCAACGCGCAGCGCCTTCAGCCGGTTTGTCGGCATGGAAAACTTTTCCGCTTTTTCCCGCACGCAAAATCCCGACGGCACCATCACCCTCCTTTCCCCGCCCATTCCAGCGACGATTTCGTGGAATGAACTCATCGTTTCGTGGAATGCGGATGCGATGCCGGGAACTTTTTTGAAAATTGAGGCGCGCGCAATTTCCGAACAACATCCGACGGATTTTTATACGCTCGGCCGGTGGTCGCCGGGAAATCAGCCGTTCCCGCGTACGAGCGTGCGCGGACAGAAAAACGCCGCCGGCCGCGTGGACACGGATACGCTGGTATTGACGCAGAGCGCGGACGCTGCGCAATTGCGCGTGACCCTCGGCGGCACGCAGGGCGCCCTGCCCCGGCTGAAGTTTCTCGGCGCAGCTTTTGCCAATACAAAAACTCAACCGCTCGCCCACTCGGCGCATCACGCCGCTTGGGGCACAATCATCGCTACGCCGGAACACTCACAGCATGGCGCGTGGACGAATGTGGGCTGGTGCAGTCCGACCTCGCTGTCGATGGTGCTGTCGCGCTGGGCTGGAATTTTGCATCGCCCGGAAATGGATCTCACCGTGCCGCAGGTCGCCGCCGGAGTTTATGACGCCGATTTTCGCGGCACGGGCAACTGGCCGTTTAACACCGCTTTCGCCGGCAGTTTTCCCGGCATGAGAAGTTATGTCACGCGGTTGGATGACCTGAGCGAAGTGGAAGATTGGATTGCCGCGGGCATTCCCGTGGTGCTTTCCGCGCGGTGGGACTGGCTGCTGCCCGGCCGGCCGCCCGATAACGATGGCCATTTGATCGTTTGCATCGGCTTCACGAAAAACGGCGACGTCGTAATCAATGATCCGGCCACGCGGTTGGAAAAGGGCGAGCCGGTGCGACGGATTTATCAACGCGAAAATGTGATCCGTTCGTGGACCAAGTCGCACAACGCGGTGTACTTGGTTTATCCCGTCGGCGACCAGATTCCGGCGAATCGTTACGGGCATTGGTGAACCGGCCGCACACGCAGACTTGTCTTTCGCGGCGGCTCCCGTAAATTTCTACCATGAAGAACGACGTGGTGCCGGTTCAAATCCGCGGAATCCTGCCCGCCAATAGCGGCTGCGCGCTGTTTGTCGGCAACGAGGAAAAAGTTTTCGTCATCCATGTCGAACCGCAGATGGGGCGAATCATCGGCGACTTTCTCCGCAACGAACCCAAAGAGCGCCCCCTCACGCATGATCTGGTCAACCGCATTTTCCAAGGCTTCGGCATCACCGTTGAGCGCGTGGTCATCACTGATCTGAAGAACTCCACCTTTTTTGCCCGCCTCATCTTGCAGCAGCAAAACGAGGTGGCGCGTAAAATTCTCGAACTGGACGCCCGGCCGAGCGACTGCCTGGCTTTGGCCGTTGCGCAGAAAAAACCCATCTTCGTCTCCGCCGCTTTGTTCGCGCAGGTGGAGGATATGAGCGAAGTGCTCGACAAGATGAATGAGTCCGGCAGCGAAACCGAAGCCGACTGAGATGGCTGCCGCCAAATCCCCATCCTTGGCCCTCGTCTGCGGCGACGATGATTTCGCCGTGAAACAGCGCGCCAAGCAACTGTTCGCCCAATGGACGACCGAGCTGGGCGGAATGGATCACGAAACCATCGATGCCAGCGTGGGCAACAGCGGCGAGGCCCTCACCGTCATCGGCAAGCTCCGCGAAGGCCTCCATACCCTGCCCTTCTTCGGCGGCGGCAAAGTTGTCTGGTTGCGCGATTGCAACTTCCTCGGCGAAGACCGCACCGCCTCCTCCACCGCCGTCACCGAGGCGCTCGCCGAATTGGCCGAGGAATTGAAAACATTCGCCTGGCAAAACATTCGCCTGCTCATCAGCGCCGGTAAAGTGGACAAGCGGAAGGTGTTTTTCAAAACGCTCGACAAATTAGGCAGCACGGAAATCTTCGCCGCCTGGTCGCAGGAGGATAAGGACTGGGCCGACCGCGCCCAGATCGCCGCCCGCGACGCCGTCCGCCAGCGGGACAAGGATATTTCCGGCGCCGCTCTCGGCGAACTCGTCATCCGGGCTGGCGGCAATGCCCGGCAGTTGGAAAATGAGGTGGAAAAACTCTGCGTCTTCACCGGCGAGCGGAAAAAAATCGAGTTGGCGGATGTCACCACCATTTGCGCGCACAATAAAACCGCCAAAGCCTTTGCGCTGGGCGATGCCTTGGGCGACCGGGACCTGCCGCGCCTGCTCAAGCGGCTGGATGAAGAGCTGTGGGAAACCAAGTTCGACAAGGACAAGTCGGAAATCGGCTTGCTTTACGGCCTCATCACCAAAGTTCGCGCCATGCTCCTGCTTAAAGAAATGTTGCGCGAAGGTTGGGTCAAAGACACGCCGGATTATACCCATTTCAAATCCCAATTGGAGCGCGTCCCCACCGATCAAATGCCGACGGAAAAGAAATTCAATCCCCTCGCCCTCAGTCCGTATGTGCTTTACAAAGCCCTGCCGCAGGTCAAAAAATATACCTCCGCGGAATTAGTCCGCGCCATGGATGTGCTGCTGCGTTGCAACCAGCGGCTGGTGTCCAGCGGGTTGGATGAATCGTTGGTGTTGCAACAGGCGCTGGTGCAAATCGTATCCGCCGGCGGTCAGTGAAATTTTAAGAGGAATTATCGGCATCATGTCATCTGCAAATTTATCTGTGCTGGTCGGGAAGAACTTTGTCTGCGTGAAAATCGCGGGGCGGGCCAACTTTGCGTCCAGCCCGGACTTCAAAACGCTGCTGAACGAACTGCGCCAGAAGGGCTTTGGCCACTTCCTGATTGACCTGAGCGACTGTGTGCTGATGGACAGCACGTTTCTGGGCGTGCTGGCCGGCTTCGGCATGAAACTCAATCCCCAAGGCGCGCCGCCGGAACGCGGCATTGAACTGCACAATCCCACCACGCGCGTCAGCGATCTGCTGGAGAATCTCGGCGCCTCGCATTTGTTCAAGACCACCACCGGTATTTTGAAACTGCCCGCCGATGTGACCGCCTCCACGCCGGCCTCCATCCACCCCACCCACGAACAAATTGCGCGGACCAGTCTGGAAGCGCATGAGACTTTGATGGCGATGAATCCGGAAAACCAGGCCCGGTTCAAAGATGTCGCCCAATTTCTCGCCGAAGATTTGAAAAGCATCGAGAAATCTTCCTGACCGCCGGCGGCTCCCCTTTGCTGGCCGACCGCAACCTAAATTTGCCGGCGACGACGGGGAAAATTCCAAACCAGACCGATTAAGCCTAAGGCAAGCAAGGCCATCTCTCCCGGCTCCGGCACCGCGGTGTTGGAAAACTGGAGATTATCAATGGTCGCTGGTCCACCGAAGTTGTTTCCATAAAACGGATCGGTCAAAAGCAATTCCCCGGTTTGTCCGGCAAAAGCAGAAATGTCCGCAGCATAGATTGTATAATTGGCGGTGCTTCCCGTGACTATAAAATTAAGCGGCTGGCCATTGAAGCTGGCCTGCATTCCCCCAAGGTTTCCCCAAAACGTCAGCGTCAGGGCTGATGGAGGAATTTGTCCCGTCTGTCCAATGGCCGCACTATTGGTAAAGCGCGCATTTGCCAAGGGGTTAAATTCACCCCACAGCATTATCGAATAACCTCCAGCTATTGCCGGATCAAAATCTGTATTGGTTCCCTGCAATGTCACCGCCGCAGCCGAAAGCGGGGTCGCATTGTAATTAATGTATGATTGCGCACTACCGCCGATGTAGGCCGTCCACCCGGGAATAGCCACACTTGCCAAAGTTTTAGCTTGTGGCGCCCCATTGGTAAAGATGCTGGCAGCTTCAAAATCCAGATTCACAAAACTCTGCCCCAGCCCCCGACTGCTGACGGCGAATAGCAAAGTAAATATGACAGAGGCCAGTTTCATCATGTGGTGAATAATTTACGGCGGCACCCCAATAGCCAACCGCCAGTGACGATTAATGCCACCGTGCCCGGTTCCGGTACCGCTGTGCTGGAAAATTGGATGTTATCGAACTGGCTGCCACCCGTGCCCGAGAGAGCGGAGATCAGCAATTGACCCGTTTGACCGGCATAGGCCGAAATATCCGCGCCATAAACATTGTAATTGGCCGTGGTGCTCAGCGTGCTAAAAGCCAGCACAGCTCCGTTGAAAGTAATTTGCAATCCTTGGTCATTGCCCCAATAACTGATGGAGCGTGCCCAGACTGGTATCTGTCCCGTTTGCCCTAGCGAAATAGGTATTGGACCGTCCGGCCCATTCGGATTAGTACCACGAAATAAAACCCAATACTGACCTTGCAACGGTCCTGGGAAGCCAGCGTTGGTGGATATTAAACTGATTGATCCGCCACTCAATGAATAACCGTTGTAATAAACGTAAACAAGCGGAGGAGATACAGTCCAATTGGGGAATAAATCGGCCGCCGGAATGTTGGACTTGGGGTTATCAGGAATAATCGCACTTTCAAAGTCGAGATTTAAGAATCCCTGCCCCAGCCCCCGACTGCTGACGGCGAATAGCAAAGTAAATATGACAGTGACCAGTTTCATCGCGTGATAAATAATTTGCGGCGGCAGCCCAGTAGCCAACCGCCAGTAACGATTAATGCCACCGTGCCCGGTTCCGGCACCGCTGTGCTGGAAAATTGGATGTTGTCAAGCTGACCACCTGTGCCCGAGGGAGCGGAGATCAGCAATTGACCCGTTTGACCGGCATAGGCCGAAATATCCGCGCCATAAACATTGTAATTGGCCGTGGTGCTCAGCGTGCTAAAAGCCAGCACAGCTCCGTTGAAAGTAATTTGCAAACCTTGATCATTGCCCCAATAACTGATGGAGCGCGCCCAAACCGGTATCTGTCCCGTTTGCCCTAGCGAAATAGTATATGGCCCTCCTGGTCCATTCGGATTAGAACCACGAAATTCAACCCAGTACTGACCTTGCAACGGTCCCGGATAGCCTGTGTTGGTGGGCATTAGACTAATTGNCCCGCCACTCAATGAAATGTCATTGTAAATGGTATAAACAAGCGGCGGGGAAACAGTCCAATTGGGGAATAAATTGGCAGCAGTCATATCAGCATAAGTCGGGTTGCTTGGAATTGTCGCCGCCTCAAAATCCAGATTCACGAACCCCTGCCCCCGACTGCTGACGGCGAATAGCAAAGTAAATAGGACGCAAGCCAGTTTGATTGCGTGGCCACGCTGAGAGTTAGTTTTCATTGGCGCCTTGGATTCAAGTTGCGAGTGCGACAGAATTGGTGGGTGAAATATCATCAATTAAGTACGGAGGAACGGTATGAATTGGCGGCTTTGCGCCGGCAGAATCTGGGGATGGGCAAGCTGGCGG
>TBL_comb47_HYPODRAFT_10000860_pt1 | contig 39859 bp, 34 predicted proteins | sample TroBogypolimnion_40_FD_10682 | JGI IMG/M metagenome (IMG submission 10682)
GTTGAAGCAGTCCAGAGCGTCTTGCCATTTGCCGGTTCTCAGAAAAGATTTCATCGTCGATGCCTACCAAGTGTACGAGTCGCGAAGCATGGGGGCGGACTGCATTTTGCTCATTGCCGCATGTCTCACAGACGCGCAGATGAAGGAGTTTGAGTGGATGGCCCACGATCTCGGCATGGCCGTGTTGGTGGAAGTGCACGACAAGGCCGAGATGGAGCGTGCACTTCGACTTAAAACCCCTTTGATTGGGGTCAACAACCGGGACCTCAAAACCTTCGAAGTCGACCTCCAGACCACGATCGATTTGCAGGCCATGGTGGGCGCAGACCGGCTGCTGGTGACCGAGAGCGGCATTCGAACCGTTGACGATGTCGCTCGCATGAGGCAGGCCGGGGTGCATGCCTTTTTGGTGGGCGAGGCGTTCATGCGCGAAGAGGAGCCTGGCCTGGGCCTTGAAACCCTTTTTGGTCTTGGCGGGGACAAAGGTGCGGCATCCCCCAAGTCCAAAAAAGCCGCAAAAACCAAATAATTCATGTCGAGCTTGCCAACGCCAACGCTCATGCTTAAGCCCTTGCTCAAGCCCATGCCCATGCCCATGCCCATGCCCATGCCCATGTTCCCCTTTGGCCATGTTGGGCGCTGACGCCCAAGGCGAACTCCTGGGCGACACGCTCCCGCGCTTGGTGGTGCCCACGGGGTTGAGCCGACCCCAAGTGCAGAAATTTTGGCTCGAAGGGGTCAAGCCCGCTTGGAGAGAAGGCGTTGAAGTTTTTTTTGCCTCCGAGCTGGGGCTCCAATTGCACGCCAAGTTGGCCAAGGAGTCCAAAGACGCGCTCAACGTTTTTCCTCCCCATCCCTTGCGACTCTTGTCCCTCTTGGAGCCCCAGTCGGTTCGGGTGGTGATCTTGGGGCAAGACCCCTACCATGGTGCTCACCAAGCTGAAGGCTTGGCGTTTTCCGTAGGACCCGGGGTGCGAGCACCACCTTCGCTTAAAAACATCTTTGAAGAATTGAATCGCGACATGGGGATGCCTATGCCGCGGGCCGATCAATCGTCTTTGATGCCATGGGTCAAAAAAGGTGTGTTTTTGCTCAACACGTGCTTGACGGTGCGAGAAGGCGAGCCCGCCTCCCATGCCCATTGGGGCTGGGAGGGCTTGACCGAGCAGTTGCTCGAGTCGGTGCTGAAGGCGTCGAACGCCTGTGTCTTCATGCTGTGGGGTGCGCATGCGCAGCGCTACGCCGCCAGCATTCAGTCATGGGCGCAGGAGTACCGCACGCCGATCTTGGTGCTGGAGTCCAACCATCCTTCGCCCTTGTCGGCACGTCGCGCCCCTCTTCCTTTCATCGGTTGCGGACATTTTTCTGCCGCTCAAGCCTGGCTCAAAGGCCAAGGTCTTCAATGGGACTGGGCGCTCTAGATCCATGCCCCACTCCTCAATACAAAACAACAATGTTGAGCCAGCCTCTTGAATTTATTCAGGAAAGTCAAAGTATTTGAGCGAAAAGAGCCCGTCTTGTGCTAAAGTATGAGGTTCGCCGGAGGGGTGCCCGAGTGGCTAAAGGGGGCAGACTGTAAATCTGTTGGCTTACGCCTACACTGGTTCGAATCCAGTCTCCTCCACCAGCGAAATGGTCATGAAAGTGCTTGCGCGGACAATTTTTCTTTGAAGTTTGGGTGGCAGGGCCACTCTAATTTTCAAAGGCGATTTGTTTTCTAGTGCGGGAGTAGTTCAATGGTAGAACCTTAGCCTTCCAAGCTAATGACGCGGGTCCGATTCCCGTCTCCCGCTCCAACACTTTTTTGGACACGTTGGGTTTTAGGCGTGCGTGGTTTGGCCCATGTGGCTCAGTGGTAGAGCACTCCCTTGGTAAGGGAGAGGTCGCGGGTCCGATTCCCGCCATGGGCACCAGTAATTTTTTTAAACGTGCTTCGGCACACTGTCGTTAGTGTTTTTTTCGGAGTCGAAAAATGGCAAAAGGTAAATTTGAACGCACCAAGCCTCACGTGAACGTGGGCACCATTGGTCACGTGGATCATGGCAAGACGACGCTGACAGCGGCGATCACGACCGTGCTCTCTTTGAAATTTGGCGGCGAGGCCAAGGCCTACGACCAAATTGACGCGGCGCCAGAGGAGAAAGCACGCGGCATCACGATCAACACGGCCCACGTGGAGTACGAGACGGCGAACCGTCACTATGCGCACGTGGACTGTCCTGGACACGCTGACTATGTGAAGAACATGATCACCGGTGCGGCCCAGATGGACGGCGCGATTTTGGTGTGTTCGGCCGCTGACGGCCCCATGCCCCAAACGCGCGAGCACATTTTGCTTGCCCGCCAAGTCGGCGTGCCGTACATCATCGTGTTTTTGAACAAATGCGACATGGTCGACGACGAAGAGCTCTTGGAGTTGGTCGAGATGGAAGTGCGCGAGTTGCTCTCCAAGTACGACTTCCCCGGAGACGACACCCCCATCATCAAGGGCTCTGCCAAATTGGCGATGGAAGGCGACAAGGGCGAGTTGGGCGAGTTGGCGATTTTCCGCTTGGCCGAAGCCTTGGACAGCTACATCCCGACGCCTGAGCGTGCCATTGACGGCGCGTTCTTGATGCCCGTCGAAGACGTGTTCTCGATCTCGGGTCGCGGCACGGTGGTGACGGGTCGTATCGAGCGCGGCATTGTGAAGGTCGGCGAAGAGATTGAGATCGTCGGGATCAAAGACACCTTGAAGACCACCTGTACAGGTGTAGAGATGTTCAGAAAACTCTTGGACCAAGGTCAAGCGGGTGACAACGTGGGCATTCTCCTGCGCGGCACCAAGCGTGAAGAGGTGGAGCGCGGTCAAGTGCTCTGTAAGCCGGGCTCCATCAAGCCCCACACCCACTTCACCGCCGAGGTGTATGTGCTCTCCAAGGACGAAGGCGGGCGTCACACGCCGTTCTTCAACAACTACCGTCCCCAGTTCTACTTCAGAACGACCGACGTGACCGGCGCGATCGAGTTGCCAGAAGGCAAAGAGATGGTGATGCCTGGTGACAACGTGTCGATCACGGTCAAGTTGATCCACCCCATTGCGATGGAAGAGGGCTTGCGCTTTGCGATCCGCGAGGGTGGCAAAACGGTGGGAGCCGGTGTCGTTGCCAAGGTTCTTGAGTAAACGCCAAACGTTTTTAGGGGTGTAGCTCAATTGGCAGAGCGTCGGTCTCCAAAACCGAAGGTTGGGGGTTCGATTCCCTCCGCCCCTGCCACCCAAAGACTGTGAGTCTGGGGTTCGGTCTCAAGAGGACCGCTCCCCAGTGCTTTTGAAGTCTCCGGGTGTTTTCTAGGGTGTGTTCCCGATTTTTTCAAGCCCGTCTAGGTTTAGGCGGGCTTTCAGTGTCTCAAAGACACTCTTTTTCTGATAGAAAAGTTCTGCGGATATGGCCAGTACAAACATTGAAACCGTCAACAGCGGCGCTGACAAAGCCAAATTGGCTGGGTGCGCGCTTTTGGTGCTGGGTGCCTTGGTGGGTTTTTACTTGCTCGCCCCTCAAGGCGTGATTCTTCAGTGGGTCACCTTGGTGCTGGGGCTGGCTTTGGCGGTGGTGCTTTTTCTAACGTCTTACCATGGCAAAGTGCTCACAGGCTTTGGTCGTGATGCCTACCGTGAGTTGCACAAAGTGGTGTGGCCCACTCGCAAAGAAGCCAGCCAAATGACCCTTTATGTGTTTGGGTTTGTGTTCATCATGGCCTTGATGCTGTGGTTCACAGACAAGACGCTCGAATGGGTGTTTTACGATTTAATTTTGGGGTGGAAAAAATGAACAACGAACTCCCAGAAGACACGGGCCACGAGGCCCATGTGAGCGACACAGCAGTGCACGAGGTGTTGGCCCATGATGAGGCTGCCGCCCCCAAGCTCACCACCACCCATGCCTCTGGCGTGGAAGTGGACGCGCAAGGCGGATTTTCTCTGCCACCGTCCTCCAACCCCGATTTGAAATGGTATGTGGTTCACGCTTACTCCGGCATGGAAAAGGCCGTGGAGCGCAACATCGCTGAGCGCATTCTCAGGAGTGGGATGGAGCACAAGTTTGGTCGCATTTTGGTTCCCACCGAAGAAGTGGTGGAGATGAAAAACGGCCAGCGTCGCACCACCGAGCGTCGTTTCTTCCCGGGCTACGTGCTGGTTGAAATGATCATGGACGACGAGAGTTGGCACTTGATCAAGCACACCAACAAGGTGACAGGCTTTGTGGGCGGCGCCAAAAACCGTCCTGCCCCCATCTCCCAAGATGAGGTGCAAAAAATCGTCTCCCAGATGCAAGAGGGCTCCGACAAGCCTCGCCACAAAGTGGAGTTCATGGTGGGCGAATTGGTGCGTGTCAAAGAGGGTCCCTTCACCGACTTCAATGGTTCGGTCGAAGAGGTCAACTACGAGAAGAACAAAGTGCGCGTGTCGGTCACGATTTTTGGGCGTGCCACACCCGTTGAGCTTGAGTTCAGCCAGGTCGAGAAGACTTAAAGCCCACCATCCTGAGTGTTGCCGCTTGGGTTGGGGTCAGCGGCAGGGCTTCAAAAGCCCTCTTTGCACACACGCAACCTGGCTTTTTCAAATTTCCACGGTTTGAAGTGGACCCAAGAGTCAGGACAAATTCTTCTCTAGTTTAAGCTAGACACCTTTAAACCCACAGATGAACAGCGCTGCCCTGGTTTTTCGCCATCACTGGCACATCGTTCTCGGGTGCGGCTTTATTGAATTTCTCAATAATCATAGCACCCCCACCACTGGCACTTTTGTAAACTGACTCCGGCGTTTGGTTCTCAAGCGCTTGATGGGGTCGCTCTGAGTTGTAAAAGTCAAAGTACTTCGTCAGACCTAGGCGTGGTTCTCCCATCGTTGAATACCCGTTCAAATAGATGTCCTCATACTTCACCGATCTCCAAAGCCGTTCCACAAAAATATTGTCGTAGGCCTGGCCGCGGCCGTCCATGCTGATGGTGACTCCTTCGCAATGAAGCACGCCAGTCAACGATTCACTCGTGAATTGGATCCCCTTTCCGCTTTCCCCTTGGTCGCTGTTGAACACCTCAGGCCTGCCATGGAGCCGCAACGCATCTTTCAAGCAGTCTACACAGAACAAAGCCTCAAAGCTGTTGCTGATTCTCCAGCTCAATACAAGCCTCGAGTACCCATCAATGACCGCCACCCAATAGGCAAAGCCCTTGCTCACCCTGATGTAGGTGATGAGCTGGCGGCAAGATTGTTTGTCGGCGGTGTAGTGCCATGTCTAAACGAACAAACTTCAGTGCGGTGGGCCAACTGTTAAGGGCAAGTCAAAGTGTCGTTTTCATGGAGGGCTATCCACTGGCCCAAAGACTGAACTAGGTCGCCAGATCTGTGCTGCTGCCAAAACGATTCATGGTGACGATAGCCGCCTAGACTGGGAAATTGACCGTATCACCATGCAAAGGCGCAGGTTTTATGCCCGAATCTTGGGGCTTCCGTTCAGGTCTGCTGCTGGGGAAAAGAGGATTTGACATCGTATGTAGGGGCTCTTTTGAGCACTCTCTGGAATTGGTGGCACAGCACCTCTTGTTTCAAGTGTGCACCTACCCCATACATGTTTCTTGACTGAGTCCCAATATGGGACTATATTTGCGTTTTATGCGAATCGTTTCACTTCAAACATTGCGGACATACTGGATCAAAAATCCAGAGACTGAACAGGCGTTACTGGCATGGTACGACGAGGTATTGTCCGAAAACTGGAAGCAGCCAGCGGATATCAAAGAGAGGTATGCCAGCGCAACTATTCTCAAGAAAAGACGAGTTGTTTTCAATATCAAAGGCAATAAATTCAGGCTAATTGTTTCAGTGGCGTACAAAATTGGAGTTGTTTACATCAAGTTCATTGGTACGCACAAGGAATATGACGCAGTTGATGCAGAAACAGTGGAAATGTAAGAAGGAGTCACCATGAATATCAAACCTATTCGCAACGCCAAAGACCATAAAGCCGCTTTGGCTGAGATCTCCAAATTGATGGAGACCGATCCAGATATCGGAACACCTAAAGGTGACCGTTTAGATGTGCTCGTGACGTTGGTTCAAGCCTATGAGGCACAACACTTTCCAATGACACTGCCAGACCCTGTTGAGGCCATCAAGTTCCGTATGGAGCAACAAGGTCTAAAGCCTAAAGACTTGGAGCCAATGATCGGCAAAAGCAACCGCGTCTACGAGGTTCTTACCCGTAAGCGCTCTCTGACCATTGGGATGATCCGTAAGCTCCACAGCGGCCTTGGTATACCGGCTCAGAGCTTGATACAGGAAGCAGTACAAACTTGATGCCATTTGAAGCGCTCTGGAGGGCGTTAAACGAGTTTTCTTTGTGCGTCCCCCTCTGTGTCAGGGTGGGTGTGCCAGTTGAAAAATAATCGCCCGTAGCTTTCGAAGCATAACAGCTTAAATGTGGATGCTACTATGACAACAATGTTAGGTGCTACGGTATGAGGCACTGAGTAACTGTAGAGTGTGTAGTGTAGTGAAAGGCTTTGAAATCCTATGCAGGGGGTCTTTTGAGCACCCTCTGGAATTGGTGGCACAGCACCTCATGAACCACTCAAATGAACCCCATTGACAATAAACGCAAGTTGCGTATACTTCTTTCATGAAAGCATTATTCGTTGAGCTGCCCGCTTTTGAGAGAAAAAGGTCTGCTTACCTAACGGATGAGGCTTTCCGTGGGCTACAAAACGCGATGCTCAAAGATCCAGAAGCTGGAGATGTAATCACTGGCACGGGCGGTCTGAGAAAGGTTCGCCACGGTGATGCCACTCGCGGTAAAGGCAAGCGAGGTGGTCTTAGGATCATCTATTACTGATGGAAGCCTAAGAGACAGTTTTGGCTTTTTACGCTTGACGACAAGGATGAGTTGGACGACTGATCACCGAGAGAAAAAGCAGTATTAAAAACACTCTTAAAACAAGAGCTAAAGGACAGAAAATGACTAATCGTAATTTATTTGCTGAGATCACTGAAGGCTTTGATGCTTTGGCCGCCGCACGTAAAGGCAAGAAAACACTTCGCACAACTGAGGTTGAGTTAAAGCCAGCCGTTGTGGTCAGCGCAAAAGAGCTTCGTGCTATTCGTGAAAAGCTCAATCTCTCAAGGCCTGTGTTTGCTAGCTATCTCAGAACCAATCCTCGCACTCTAGAGAACTGGGAGCAAGGACGCGCTAAGCCTAACGCGCAAGCAGCTCTTTTGATTCATCTGGTGTCACGTTATCCAGACACGGTGAACCGACTTTCTTCATTTTAGACGCTTTGATTCTTGGCTGATAAAGCCTCTTGTTGCGCTAACTTAAGTTTTGGGGCCAGTGCTTTTACCTCCATGAAAAACTGCTCCTCTCAAAATGAAATTCACTTCAATCCTGCGACCGCATAAGCCGCTCTCCCTCCACTGCGCTTCGCAAGCGCCATGGAAACCTTGAGGGATACTCAAAAATTGAACTTTTTAAAGACGAGTCAAATGTAGGGTTAATGCCAAAAGCCTTGTCAAAACCACCGATTTCGGTTAAAAACGAGGGTTCCTCCTTATTCAAGGGGGAAAGCTGTGCTGTCTTTAACACCCTACCCTCGGATTTTTTGACTCGGTCTGGGGGTGAGCGAAGGCAGCGCAGAACGAGTCGTTAACCCCCGGGGAGCTTTTTTAAGCGTTTGCACCCGTAAGGAGTCTTCAAAATGGCGAAAAAAATCGTCGGTTTTGTCAAGCTGCAAGTGCCAGCTGGCAAGGCCAACCCATCCCCCCCCATTGGACCTGCTCTAGGTCAACGTGGCTTGAACATCATGGAGTTTTGCAAGGCGTTCAACGCGCAAACCCAAGGTGTGGAGCCCGGATTGCCCTTGCCCGTGGTGATCACGGCGTATGCGGACAAGTCCTTCACCTTCATCATCAAGACGCCGCCAGCGACCACCTTGATCAAAAAAGCCATCAAGTTGGACAAAGGCTCGGCCAGACCTCATACTGACAAAGTGGGCAAGATCACCCGCGCTCAGTTGGAAGAAATTGCCAAAACCAAAATGCCCGACATGACAGCGGCTGACATGGATGCGGCGGTTCGCACCATCGCCGGTTCTGCCCGTTCCATGGGTGTATCCGTAGAAGGGGTGGTGTGATCATGGCGTTGACCAAGAAACAAAAACTTCAAGTCGGCAAAATCGACAACAACAAGTTGTACCCATTCTCCGACGCCTTGGCGCTCGTGAAAGAGTTTGCCACGGCCAAATTTGACGAATCCATTGACGTGTCTGTGCAACTCGGCATCGATGCCAAGAAGTCAGACCAAGTCGTTCGTGGCGCGGTGGTCATGCCCAACGGGACGGGTAAAACCGCCCGTGTTGCCGTGTTTGCACAAGGCCCCAAGGCAGAAGAAGCCAAGGCCGCGGGTGCAGATGTGGTCGGCATGGACGATTTGGCTGCCCGCATCAAGGCGGGTGACATGCCCTTTGACGTGGTGATTGCGGCTCCTGACGCGATGCGTGTGGTGGGAACCTTGGGTCAGATTTTGGGGCCACGCGGCTTGATGCCGAACCCCAAAGTCGGCACCGTGACCCCCGATGTCGCGCAAGCCGTTCGCAATGCCAAAGCCGGTCAGGTGCAGTTCCGTGTGGACAAAGCCGGTATCGTGCACGCCACCATTGGAAGACGCTCATTCGAGTCGGATAAATTGCAAGGCAATTTGGCCGCCTTGATGGACGCCTTGACCAAGGCCAAGCCCGCGACCAGCAAGGGTGTTTATTTGAGAAAACTCGCCGTCTCCTCCACCATGGGTGTGGGCGTGCGGGTGGACATGCAGACATTGCAGGCCTAAATCTTGGGCCAGCCCAGCCACTGAGGCTTGGTTGGACAGAAAGTGAATGGGTAAAGAATGCTTGAGGGGAGAGTTGTGAGGCTGTGGGGACTTTATGTCCCGATGGCCTTGGGGTCTCTCCTTGGGAACGGTGGGTCGGTTGGGCATTGAAATGGGCGTCCTTTGAACAAAAGGGCAAGCGTTCAATTCTCTTCTGGGCCATCCAAGACCGTTGGCGAATTGTTCAATGGGCGTCTCGATGGTGTAAAGCCTCTCGAGTTGCTCAGGGCCAATTCTTAATGTCGTGAGAAGCCAACGCAGATGGCGAACTCCACTGTTTCAAGAATAGGAATCCCCATCCTTGAGATAGACCGAGGTCGCTGAGGGTAGACAAGTGGGGTTGGGTGTGCACGAGGGGCGAGAGTCCTTGGTAACCGGGTGTTGTGTTGGAGGGGGGCGTTCTTTGAAAAAAGCCACCTGCTGCCCCAACCATTCAACCCCCAAGCCTGGCCCATAATAGGAGAAAAACTTTGAGTTTGAATCGCAGTGAAAAAGAAGCTGTCGTCTCAGAGGTGACGGGACTGGTCCAATCGGCGCAAACGCTGGTGTTGGCCGAGTACCGCGGTATCGCAGTGGCTGACATGATCAAGTTACGTGCTGAAGCCCGCAATCAAGGCGTGAGTCTGAGTGTGTTGAAAAACACCTTGGCGCGCCGTGCGGTCGCAGGCAGTGGCTTTGAAGTGGTGTCGGATCAGATGACCGGACCTTTGATTTATGGCTTTTCCGTGGACGCCGTGGCAGCAGCCCGGGTGGTCGCCAACTTCGCAAAAACCAATGACAAATTGGTGATTCGCGGTGGTGTCACCTCAGGCCGTGCTTTGGATGTCAATGCCGTCAAAATGCTGGCCAGTGTTCCTTCCAAGGAAGTGCTGCTCTCGCAATTGTGTGGCTTACTGATGTCGCCCATGTCACGCATCGCCGTGGTCTTGGGTGCATTGCAGGCCCAAAAAGAAGCCGCAGCACCTGCAGCACCTGCTGTACCTGTTGCCGTTGAAGCTGCTCATGCTCAAGCCGTCCCCGCTGAGGCTCCTGCAGCTGAAGCGCCGCCAGCCGATGCGCCAGCCGCATGAGAGAGATTGATTTTTTAAACCTTTTGTGAAGCCGCCGCGTTTGCACCGCCTCCAGGGTCAGCAAACGCCTTTTCACAGTTTTTAACCCTTAATGAAACCGTAGGATATCAACATGTCATTCGATAAAGACGCATTTTTAACCGCACTCGACAGCATGACCGTGCTCGAACTCAACGACTTGGTCAAAGCCATTGAAGAGAAATTTGGCGTGAGCGCAGCCGCCATGGCCGCACCTGCTGGTGCTGGTGGTGGTGGTGCAGCCGCTGTTGCCGAAGAGAAGACTGAATTCAACGTGATGCTCCTCGAAGCCGGCGCCAACAAGGTCTCCGTCATCAAGGCCGTTCGTGAAATCACCGGTCTAGGCTTGAAAGAAGCCAAAGACATGGTCGACGGCGCACCCAAGGCTGTCAAAGAAGCCGTGTCCAAAGCCGATGCCGACGCTGCCCTCAAAAAGCTCGTCGAAGCCGGTGCCAAGGCCGAGCTCAAGTAAGCCAGCCGCTGTTGGCCCCAACCCCCAGGTCTTTCAAGACTTTGGGGTCTGGCGCAACACAAAGCGTCATGTGCAGGCAAGAAGCGAATGCTCTCTTGACCTGCATGCCCGTGGAGAGAGCAGTCAAAAAAAGATCTTCGGCCCCCAGCGGCTGAAAACCCAAGTCACCCCCCGTGAAGCCACGGATGAGTGGATTGTTTTTTTGAGTGTTTTCTGACCCCGACTGCAGAAGACCCTTGGTTCGGGTTGTGTGCAATGCACAACCGTCCGCCAACACTGGTAGAGGCCAGTGGCCAAGAGGCTTGTCGATCAAAATGCGCTGGAGCGACCATTCAGCGCTTTTGCACGCAAGCAACCCCAGTCGTTGAGAGATATCTAGCCCGGAGAGCTCATGGCCTATACATTTACCGAACGCAAGCGCATCAGAAAAAGTTTCGGCAGTCGAGACAGCGTATTGGAAGTGCCTTATTTGCTACAAATGCAAAAAGACGCCTACACCGCCTTCTTGCAAGCCGACATGGCCCCCAAACTAAGAACCCCAGAAGGACTCCAAGCGGCCTTTGAAGCCGCCTTCCCCATCGTGAGCCACAACGGCTTTGTGGAGATGAAATTTCTAGAATACAACTTGGCCAAGCCCGCCTTTGATGTGCGCGAGTGCCAAACGCGGGGCCTCACCTTTGCGTCTGCCGTGAGAGCGCGTGTGCAGCTCATCATCTATGACCGCGAGAGCTCCACCACCCAATCAAAGGTGGTCAAAGAGGTCAAAGAGCAAGAGGTCTACATGGGCGAAGTGCCTTTGATGACCGACAAGGGTTCCTTCATCATCAACGGCACCGAGCGCGTGATCGTGTCTCAGTTGCACCGCTCACCCGGCGTGTTTTTTGAGCACGACAAGGGCAAGACCCATAGCTCAGGCAAGCTGCTCTTTAGTGCCCGCATCATCCCTTACCGTGGTTCATGGCTCGATTTTGAGTTCGATCCCAAAGACGTGCTTTACTTCCGGGTGGATCGCCGCCGGAAAATGCCCGTCACGATTTTGCTCAAAGCCATTGGCTTGACCCCTGAGAGTATTTTGGCGAACTTCTTCGTCAACGACCATTTCCAGTTGATGGACACGGGCGCACAAATGCAGTTCGTGGCCGAGCGCCTGAGAGGGGAAGTGGCGCGTTTTGACATCACCGACAAGTCGGGCAAAGTGATTGTCGCCAAAGACAAGCGCGTGACGGTTCGCCACACCCGCGAATTTGAGCAAAGTGGCACCACCCACATCAGTGTGCCCGAAGACTTCATGATCGGTCGCGTCATTGCCAAAGACATCGTCGACGGCGAAACCGGCGAAATCATCGCCAAGGCCAACGATGAGTTGACCGAGGTTCTTTTGAAGAAACTCCGCGGCTCAGGTGTGACCGACCTCGAGTGCATTTACACCAATGAGCTTGACCAAGGGGCTTATTTGTCGCAAACACTGCGTGCTGACGAGACCGCCGACGAGTTTGCTGCACGGGTTGCGATTTATCGCATGATGCGTCCTGGCGAGCCGCCCACCGAAGATGCGGTGCAGGCCCTTTTCCAGCGCCTCTTTTACAACCCCGACACCTACGATTTGTCGCGTGTTGGGCGCATGAAGTTCAATGCCAAAGTCGGCAACCCCGACTCCACCGGTCCCATGGTGCTCACCAATGATGACATTTTGTCGGTGGTGAAGATTTTGGTGGACCTCAGAAACGGTCGCGGCGAAGTCGATGACATTGACCACTTGGGCAACCGCCGCGTGCGTTGCGTGGGCGAACTCGCCGAGAACCAATACCGCACCGGTTTGGCGCGGATTGAGAAAGCCGTCAAAGAGCGTTTGGGTCAGGCCGAGCAAGAGCCCTTGATGCCCCACGACTTGATCAATTCCAAGCCCATCTCTGCCGCGCTCAAGGAATTCTTTGGCGCGTCCCAACTCTCGCAGTTCATGGACCAAACCAACCCCTTGTCTGAGATCACGCACAAGCGCCGTGTCTCCGCGCTTGGCCCAGGTGGTTTGACGCGTGAGCGTGCCGGCTTTGAGGTGCGCGATGTGCATGTGACCCACTACGGACGTGTGTGTCCGATTGAGACACCTGAGGGTCCCAACATCGGTTTGATTAACTCCTTGGCGCTTTATGCCCGTTTGAACGAGTACGGCTTCATTGAGACGCCTTACCGTCGGGTGGTCGACGCCAAAGTGACCAACGAGATCGACTATTTGTCCGCCATTGAGGAGGGCAAATATGTGATCGCCCAGGCCAATGCCACTTTGGACAAAGAGGGCACTTTGATCGACGGTTTGGTGTCTGCGCGAGAGCGTGGTGAGTCGATTTTGTGCGGCGCTGAGCGCATCCAGTACATGGACGTCTCGCCTGCTCAGATCGTCTCCGTGGCGGCGTCCTTGGTGCCCTTTTTGGAGCACGATGACGCCAACCGCGCCTTGATGGGGGCGAACATGCAGCGTCAAGCGGTTCCCGTTTTGCGCCCTGAAAAAGCTTTCGTCGGAACCGGCATTGAGCGTGTGGCCGCCATTGACTCGGGCACCGTCGTCACCGCCACCCGCGGTGGTGTGGTGGACTACGTTGACGCCACTCGCATTGTGGTGCGCGTGAACGATCAAGAAGCCCAGGCCGGCGAAGTCGGTGTGGACATCTACAACTTGATCAAGTACCAGCGTTCCAACCAAAACACCAACATCCACCAGCGCCCCATCGTCAAGCGTGGCGACAAACTCGCCAAGGGCGACGTGATTGCCGACGGTGCATCGACCGACCTGGGTGAACTCGCCTTGGGTCAAAACATGCTCGTGGCCTTCATGCCTTGGAATGGCTACAACTTCGAAGATTCGATTTTGATCTCCGAGCGCGTGGTGGCCGAAGACCGCTACACCTCGATTCACATTGAAGAGTTGGTGGTGATGGCCCGCGACACCAAACTCGGTGCTGAAGAGATCACCCGCGACATTCCCAATTTGTCGGAAACGCAGTTGAACCGTTTGGACGACTCGGGCATCATTTATGTGGGCGCGGAAGTGCAGCCCGGCGACACCTTGGTGGGCAAAGTCACGCCCAAAGGCGAGACCACCTTGACGCCGGAGGAGAAACTGCTTCGCGCCATTTTTGGTGAAAAAGCCAGTGACGTGAAGGACACTTCCTTGCGCGTGGACCAAGGCTCACAAGGCACCGTGATCGATGTGCAGGTCTTCACCCGCGAAGGCATCCAGCGTGACAAGCGTGCGCAGCAAATCATTGACGACGAGCTCAAGCGCTTCCGCTTGGACTTGAATGACCAGTTGCGCATTGTGGAAGCCGATGCCTTTGACCGGATTGCCAAACTGCTCACCGGCAAGACCGCCAATGGCGGGCCCAACAAATTGGCCAAAGGCAGCAAAATTGACGCCACCTATTTGGCCGATGTGGAGAAATTCCACTGGTTTGACATTCGCCCCGCCGACGACGACGTCGCCATGCAGCTCGAAAGCATCAAAAACGCGTTGACCCAGACGCGCCACAGTTTTGACTTGGCATTTGAAGAAAAGCGCAAAAAGCTCACCCAAGGCGACGAGTTGCCCGCCGGTGTGCTCAAAATGGTCAAGGTCTATTTGGCCGTCAAGCGTCGCTTGCAGCCGGGTGACAAAATGGCCGGTCGCCACGGCAACAAAGGGGTGGTCTCCAAGATCGTCCCCGTCGAAGACATGCCTTACATGGCCGACGGCACGCCTTGCGACATCGTCTTGAACCCCTTGGGTGTGCCGTCTCGCATGAATGTGGGTCAGGTGCTGGAGGTGCATTTGGGCTGGGCCGCCAAGGGCATTGGTCAGCGAATTGGTGACATGCTCCAAGCCGAGGGCAAAGCCGCGCAATTGCGCCAATTCATGGACACGCTCTACAACCAAAGCGGTCACCGCGAGACGCTCAAAGATTTGAGCGACGACGAGGTGGTTGGGATGGCCAAGAATTTGACCACCGGCATTCCGTTTGCAACCCCCGTGTTCGATGGGGCGAGCGAGGAAGACATCCGCACCATGCTCAAGCTCGCTTACCCCGACGCCGTGGCGCTGGCCAAGGGCTTGACCCCGGCCAGGACGCAGGCGCATTTGTATGACGGGCGCACCGGTGACGCGTTTGATCGGCCCACCACCATTGGCTACATGCACGTCTTGAAGTTGCACCATTTGGTCGACGACAAAATGCATGCCCGCTCCACGGGTCCTTACAGCTTGGTCACGCAGCAGCCTTTGGGCGGCAAGGCCCAGTTTGGTGGACAGCGTTTTGGTGAGATGGAGGTGTGGGCGCTCGAAGCGTACGGTGCCTCTTACACCTTGCAAGAGATGCTCACGGTCAAGTCCGATGACGTTCAAGGTCGCACCAAGGTGTACGAAAACATCGTCAAAGGTGAACACGCCATTGAAGCGGGCATGCCCGAGTCCTTCAATGTGCTGGTCAAAGAAATTCGTTCGCTCGGCATCGATATCGAGCTCGAGCGCTCCTAAGTCAACGGGCTCAAAGCACAAGGATTTAAAACTATGAAATCACTCCTGGACCTGTTCAAGCAGTTCACCCCCGATGAGCATTTTGATGCCATCAAAATCGGCATTGCCTCTCCTGAGAAGATCCGTTCGTGGTCTTTTGGCGAGGTCAAAAAACCAGAAACCATCAACTACAGAACCTTCAAGCCCGAGCGCGATGGACTCTTTTGCGCAAAAATCTTCGGCCCCATCAAGGACTATGAGTGCTTGTGCGGCAAGTACAAGCGCTTGAAACACCGCGGTGTCATTTGCGAGAAGTGTGGCGTTGAAGTCACCCAGACCAAGGTCAGGCGTGATCGCATGGGCCACATTGATTTGGCCGCGCCTTGCGCCCACATCTGGTTCTTGAAGTCACTGCCCAGCCGTTTGGGGTTGGTGCTTGACATGACCTTGAGAGACATTGAGCGCGTGCTTTACTTTGAAGCTTATGTGGTGACCGATCCAGGCATGACGCCCTTGAAAAAATTCGGCATCATGAGCGAAGACGACTACGACGCCAAGCGCCAAGAGTACGGCGATGAATTCATCGCCAAAATGGGCGCTGAGGGCGTTCGCGATTTGCTCGAAGGCATGGAGCTCGACGTTGAGATTGAGCGCCTTCGTGGCGACTTGACGGGCTCAGAGGTCAAGGTCAAGAAAAACTCCAAGCGCTTGAAAGTGCTGGAAGCCTTCAAAAAGTCAGGCTTAAAGCCCGAGTGGATGGTGCTCTCCGTCCTTCCCGTGTTGCCACCCGATTTGCGCCCCTTGGTGCCCTTGGATGGTGGGCGTTTTGCGACCTCGGACTTGAACGATTTGTATCGCCGGGTGATCAACAGGAATTCTCGCCTGCGAAGACTTCTTGAGTTGAAAGCGCCAGAGATCATTGCTCGCAATGAAAAGCGCATGCTGCAAGAAGCGGTGGATTCGCTCCTGGACAACGGTCGCCGCGGCAAAGCCATGACGGGGGCCAACAAACGTGCCTTGAAGTCTTTGGCCGACATGATCAAAGGCAAGTCAGGACGTTTCCGCCAGAATTTGCTCGGCAAACGCGTCGATTACTCAGGACGCTCGGTGATCACCGTGGGCCCAACGCTCAAACTGCACCAGTGTGGTTTGCCCAAATTGATGGCCTTGGAGCTCTTCAAGCCCTTCATCTTCTCGCGGCTGGAGGCCATGGGCATTGCCACGACCATCAAAGCGGCCAAGAAAGAGGTCGAGAGTGGTTCAGCGGTGGTGTGGGACATTTTGGAGGAAGTGATCAAAGAGCATCCCGTGATGCTCAACCGCGCCCCCACCTTGCACCGTTTGGGCATCCAAGCGTTTGAGCCCATTTTGATTGAAGGCAAGGCCATTCAATTGCACCCCTTGGTGTGCTCGGCCTTCAATGCCGACTTTGACGGCGACCAAATGGCCGTTCACGTCCCCTTGTCGGTGGAGGCCCAAATGGAAGCGCGCACCTTGATGCTCGCTTCCAACAATGTGCTTTTCCCCGCCAACGGTGAGCCTTCCATTGTGCCCTCGCAAGACGTGGTGCTGGGTCTTTACTACACGACTCGCGAGCGCATCAACGCCAGAGGCGAAGGCATGATCTTTGCCAATATCGGCGAGATCCAGCGCGCTTTGGACGCCAATGTGGTGGAGTTGACCGCCAAGATCAATGTGCGTCTCACCGAGTGGACCAAGGACAAAGAGAGTGGCGAATTTGTCCCCCACACCACGATGGTGGAGACGACGGCCGGGCGTGCCCTCTTGTCTGAAATTTTGCCCAAGGGATTGCCGTTTAGCAACCTGAACAAAGCCTTGAAGAAGAAAGAAATTTCTCGATTGATCAACACGTCGTTTAGGAAATGCGGCTTGAAAGAGACCGTGGTGTTTGCCGACCGTTTGCTGCAAAACGGATTTAGGTTGGCCACCCGTGCGGGCATCTCGATTTGCATTGACGACATGCTCGTGCCCGAAGAAAAGCATCGCTTGATTGCCGATGCGGAGAAAGAGGTCAAAGAAATTGAGCAGCAGTACGTCTCCGGTTTGGTGACGTCTGGCGAGCGCTACAACAAGGTCGTGGACATTTGGGGCAAAGCCGGCGACGCGGTCTCCAAAGTGATGATGGACCAGTTGAGAAAAGAAAAGACCATTGATCGCCACGGCAACGAGGTCGAGCAAGAGTCCTTCAATTCGATTTACATGATGGCCGATTCGGGCGCTCGGGGTTCTGCTGCACAGATTCGCCAATTGGCGGGGATGCGCGGTTTGATGGCCAAGCCAGATGGCTCGATCATTGAGACCCCCATCACGGCCAATTTCCGTGAAGGCTTGAATGTGCTGCAGTACTTCATCTCCACCCACGGGGCTCGCAAAGGTCTGGCCGACACGGCCCTCAAAACCGCCAACTCGGGCTACTTGACCCGCCGTTTGGTCGATGTGACGCAGGACTTGGTGGTGATCGAGACCGATTGCGGCACCGCTGAGGGTCAAGTCATGCGCGCCATTGTTGAAGGTGGCGAGGTGATCGAGTCCTTGAGAGACCGGGTTCTCGGGCGCACCGCCATTGACGATGTGATCCATCCTGAAACACGTCAAGTGATTGTGGCCACGGGCGAGATGCTCGACGAAGACGCCATCGACGAAATCGAGAAATGCGGTGTGGACGAGATCAAAGTGCGCACCGCGCTCAATTGCGAAACCCGTTTTGGTCTTTGCGCCAAGTGTTATGGACGCGACTTGGGCCGTGGCGGCTTGATCAACATCGGCGAAGCCGTCGGTGTGATTGCTGCGCAGTCGATTGGCGAGCCTGGCACACAGCTCACCATGCGGACCTTCCACATCGGTGGCGCGGCTTCTCGTGCAGCGGTGGCCTCGAGCGTTGAGGCCAAATCGAACGGCTCCATTGGCTTTAATGCGACCATGCGTTATGTGACCAACACCAAGGGTGAGTTGGTGGTGATTGCGAGATCGGGCGAGATCGTCATCCATGACGACAACGGCCGTGAGCGCGAGCGCCACAAGGTGCCTTATGGCGCGATCTTGACGGTGAAAGCCGATCAAGTGATCAAGGCCGGTACCATCCTGGCCAACTGGGACCCATTGACACGTCCTGTGATCACCGAGTTTGCCGGTCAGGTGCGTTTTGAGAATGTCGAAGAGGGTCTCACGGTGGCCAAGCAGCTCGACGAAGTGACGGGTTTGTCCACCTTGGTGGTGATCGACCCCAAGCGCCGCGGCTCTGTCAAGGTGGTGCGTCCTCAGGTCAAACTGATCGATGCGCACGGCAAAGAAGTGAAGATTCCCGGCACCGATCACTCGGTGACGATTGGCTTTCAAGTGGGTGCCTTGATCCAAGTGAGAGACGGCCAAGACGTGGGTTCGGGCGAGGTGCTGGCACGTATTCCTGTTGAAGGTCAAAAAACCCGCGACATCACCGGCGGCTTGCCCCGAGTGGCCGAGCTCTTTGAAGCGCGTTCCCCCAAAGACAAGGGTATTTTGGCGGAATCGACCGGCACGGTGTCCTTTGGTAAAGAGACCAAAGGCAAAGTGCGCTTGCAAATCACCGATCCAGAAGGCACGGTGTGGGAAGAATTGGTGCCCAAGGAGAAAAACATCCTGGTGCACGAGGGCCAAGTGGTCAACAAGGGCGAGAGTGTGGTGGACGGCCCAGCCGACCCCCAGGACATCTTGCGCTTACTCGGCATGGAAGAGCTCGCTCGCTACATTGTCGACGAGGTCCAAGACGTTTACCGCTTGCAAGGTGTGAAGATCAACGACAAGCACATCGAAGTGATTGTTCGCCAGATGCTTCGCCGTGTGGTGGTGGAGAACACCGGCGACACCGGTTACATCTCGGGTGAGCAAGTTGAAAGAAGCGAGATGCTCAACACCAATGAAGCCTTGATGCGCGAGGACAAAATCCCCGCGACCTTCAGCAATTTGCTCTTGGGGATCACCAAGGCCTCCTTGTCGACCGACAGTTTCATCTCGGCGGCGTCTTTCCAAGAGACCACCCGGGTGCTCACCGAAGCCGCCATCATGGGCAAGAGAGACGAGTTGCGTGGATTGAAAGAGAACGTGATCGTGGGCCGTTTGATTCCTGCTGGCACCGGGATGGCTTACCACCAAGCCCGCAAAGCCAAGGACTTGATGGACGAGGCCGAGCGCCGCGCCATTGCAGAAAACGAGGCCCAAGAACTCGAAGCCTCTCAGGGTGACGCGGACTTGGTCACGCAAGAGGCGAGCGAGCAGTCTGAAAACGCCATGGGGGCTTTGGTCTCTGGGGTGACGTCCAGTGTGAGCGAGGGGGGTGTGCAAACCACACACACGCCAGCCGATCATTCGGACCACGACTGAGGTCGACATGTGCAAGACTCTAAGCTTGGTTGATTGAAAAGACCGGGCTTGGAGGAAAAGCAATCAAACAAACAAACAAACAATTAGTTAGTTAGTTANTTAATTAATCATTCAAAGGGAGGTGGTGAAAACTGCTTCCCCTTTTTTTTGAAAAGTCCACCCATTGCTGCCATTGCCCCCTGGTGGCCATGATGGGCCGGGACGTGTTTGAAACTGAAGGCGATGGTGCAAACGTTTCTCTCGAGCAGCAGCGATAGGCGCGAATGCGCAGCGTTGTTCTTGGCAATCGATGGAAGGCCATGGAGGGCCATGGAGGGCTAAAGATCTTGAAACACCTGCAGTTTGTCGTGTCTGCTCCCCCGTATTGAGTCGCGTCTCATGATTTTCAACCCAATTGGGGGCGTGACCAAGGTAGACTCGAGCCATGGAACTGAAACGATGATTTTGAACAAATGGTGGGTCTGGGTGGGGGCAGCGGTCTTGATCTGCTGGACCTTGGGTGCTCACAACCGCTTGGTGCGACTGCGCGCGCAGGTGATGCAGCGCTTTTTGACGCTCGAGTCCTGGGTGCTCCAGTACCCAGACATTGTCCATGAGGCGGTGACGGCAGCGGCCATGGCGCCAGCCGGATGGCGATCGACCATTGGTTTTGACTTGGGCACCGAGCACTGGAATCAGCTCCAAGACAGCGCCAACCACGCCGCCATGGCCTTGGCCAAAATGAACGAACACCCCTTGGATGAAAAGTCCTCCATCGAGGTGAGTGCGGCGGTGAACGCCATGCTCCAAGCCTGGGTGGTGCTCGTGCACCCCGATGTTTTTTTCTTGTCCGTTCCTGAAGCCTTGCGCCAGCGCTGGCACGAGCTCGGTGTGGTGATCGCGCCTGAGCTCATGAAGTTCAACCAAGCCTTGATGGACTACAACATCGCCATCGAGCAGTTTCCCTCGAACTTGCTGGCCCGCACCTTGAAGTTTCAAGCCGGTGCGGTCCTGCGTTTGGAGCTCGAGCCACAGGTCCAAGACAGCGCGCAGTCGCCCTTGTTTGCAGAGTCGGACAGTCGCCCTTGTTTGCAGAGTCGGACGTGAGGCTTTGAGTGCCGCATCTGGACCCAAGCAGCACCTGAGGCAGCACCCGAGGCAGCACCCGAGGCAGCACCCGAGAAACTCTGTGCCAGTGAATGGGTCAGTTCAGTTGGCTTCTCAAACGCCAAGCCCTACCTCCTTGCCTTCCCTGCCTTTGTGGCAACTCTTGGGCGCCACAGCGCGCGCCTTGGGAGAGGTGCAAAGCGGGCACTCCAGCACCCAGATCCTCAAGGGGCTCGACGCCAGGCTCAAGCCCGGTGTCCAGGCCCTGCTCTTTTTGGCATTGAGGCAATGGGGACGAGCCAGCGTCATTCGGGGCCTCTTGGTCAGCAAAAAGCCCCCCATCGCGGTCGACCAGTTGCTGTGCACGGCCCTCGCCTTGGTGTGCGCGAGCGACGCGAGCCCCTATGAGCCCCACACCCTGGTCAACCAAGCGGTGGAGGCTGCCAAAAAGCAATTGAACACCAAGCCCCAAGCGGCCTTTTTGAATGCGGTCTTGCGGCGCTTTTTGCGCGAGAAGGACGCCTTGATGAAGCAAGCCTTGGACACCGAACTCGGGCGCTACAACCACCAGGCCTGGTGGGTGGCCAAGCTCAAAAAACAATACCCCCAAGATTGGCAAGACTTGCTCGAGCGCGCACAAACCCCCCCGCCCATGATGCTCAGGGTCAACACCCGCTTGAGCACCCGAGCGGCCTACCAAGCCACACTCGAGGCCCAGGGACTTCACGCCCACACCATCGCCGGAACCGATCAGGGCTTGGTGCTGACCCAGGCCTCTCGCGTGGAGGCCTTGCCCGGGTTTCGGGAAGGGTTTTGCTCAGTGCAAGACGGCCATGCGCAGTGGGCCGCCGCTTTGCTCTTGGAGGCCGTGGCCGCGCAATCTTGGTCAAAAGAGCGCTCGTCAGGCGATGGTGGGCCCTTCACCGTCTTGGACGCCTGCGCCGCTCCAGGGGGTAAAACAGCGCATTTGCTCGAGCGCTTGGCCGCCATGCAAGACAAGAGCCAGAAACCAGGCCAGGAATCAAGCCAAGAACCAGGCCAGGAACCAAGTCAGGAACCCGGCAAGGAGGCAGGCCATGACACTGGACATGCTCGGCGCGCGGTCGAACTCCATGCCTTGGAGATCGACGAAGAGAGGGCGCACAGCATCGAGCTCAATTTGAACCGCTTGGGGCTTTGGGGGCCCGGCCAGTCCCAAGCCACCAAGCCCTGTCCCACTTGGGTGCAGTTGTGGGTGGGGGATGGGGCGGAGTCGAAGTCGTGGCAGGTTTTGCGCCGGCAAAGAAGCGAGCAGGCCGTTTTGCCCCAACCCGAAGCCTTTGACGCCATCTTGCTCGACGCCCCGTGCTCTGCGTCTGGCATTGTGCGCCGCCACCCCGACATCCGCTGGCTCAGACGCGAGGCCGACATCCCCCAACTGGTGGCCCAGCAAAAGCGGCTCTTGAACGCCTTGTGGGCGAGGTTAAAGCCTGGCGGCATCTTGCTTTATTGCACCTGTTCGGTCTTTCACGAAGAGGGCCAGGGGCAGATTGATTCGTTTCTTCAGCACAACAGTCAAGCCTCTTTACGGCCTTCGCCCGGACATTTAATTGCCCGCAAAGCGCAATTGGACCCGAGTCTCTTGGACAATCGATCCTGTGATCAAGATGGCTTTTATTACGCAATACTCCAAAAAAATGCAGTGCTCTGAGGGCTGCAGGTTTTGGGGCGCACGGTTTTTGCGCATGGGGCTGATCGTTTACGGGGTGCTGCTGGGCCTGAGCCTGGGCTTCATGCACCCTCAGCCGGTGATGGCGCAGTTGTCTCAAGCCCCTGCCGTTCAAGTGGCAGACCTGAGCCTGGAGCGACTCGACGACGCTTACTATTTGTCCACCACCCTCGGCTTTGATTTGCCCGTTCCGGTGGAGGAGGCCTTGAACAAAGGCGTGGCGCTTTATTTTCTGTCCCAAGCCGAGGTGTTCAAAGAGCGCTGGTATTGGTATGAAAAGTCCGTCTCCTTGCAAGAGCGCCACTACCGACTCTCCTACCATCCCTTGTCGCGCCAGTGGCGCCTCTTGTCCTCGTCCAAGCCCATCCCCAACTCAGGCCTGGGGGTGACGCTGGGTGTCGCCTACGACAACTTGCAAGAAGCCTTGTTTGCCGTCAAGCGCTTGAGCAACTGGCGCGTCGTCAACGCCAGCGACATTGAGAGTGGGTCCAAGTACCATGTGGACTTTCGCTTTAAACTTGATTTGACCCAGTTTCCCCGGCCCCTGCAAATCGGCACTTTGGGCGACAGTGAATGGAACTTGAGTGCCGCCAAAAGCACGCGCTTGGGTGTTGAGCCGAGCAAATGAGCCAAGACGTGAGCGAAGGCTTCTCAACCAAGGCATTGAGTTGGGCCTTTGGGGTGGGGGTCTTCATCATGCTGGGGCTGGGGCTCGTGCTCTTGTTCTTGCTCACCCAAGCCACCCAGCGCTGGGATGTCTACGAGCAAAATTACACGACGCTTTTTATACTCAACACCGTGGTGGCGGCGTTTTTGTTGGGTGTCATCGTCTGGATCGTGTGGCGACTCATCAAGAGGTGGCGCTCGGGCAAATTTGGCTCGCGCTTACTCTTAAAGCTTGCGTCAATTTTCATGGTGGTGGGCTTCATCCCAGGCCTGTTGATTTACGCGGTGTCCTACCAGTTCGTCTCGCGCTCCATTGAGGCCTGGTTTGATGTGAAGGTGGAAGGCGCGCTCAACGCCGGCCTCAACCTGGGCCGGGCCACCCTGGACACCCTGAGCCTGGATCTGGCCAACAAGGCGAGTGCGGCGGCTTTGCATTTGTCCGAAAACGTGAGCTTGGAGTCGGTCCTCGCCAATTCCTCGGTGAGCACTCAGCAGCTTCCCCGAGGGTCTTTGGAGACGCCTTCCAGCGACACGCTTGGGGCCCATTATCCAAGAGGAGCGGCTGCTCCTTCTTCAGGGATGAACGATTCCTTCGTCTCGTCCAACCATTCAAACAATTCAAGCAATTCAAGCAATATAAACAATATAAACAATATAAACAATATAAACAATTCAAGCACGCCCATTCGACTAGATTCTCAGGGGCTCGCAGCCCAAGGCCAGGACGGCGCCGGGTTTGAGGGGGACGCTTTGAAGGCGCCCTTGACATCACCTTTGTCATCACCCTTGATGTCACCCTCTTCGGGCTCTGGGGCGCCGAGTTTGCAGCCCGGGCTTCAAAGGGACCGAGGACTGAGCACCCTGCTCGCCCATGGGGTCCAGGGCGAAGGGGCTTTGAAGCGATTTTCTGGGGCGAGTTTGGAGCGACTCAGAGAGCAGCTCGGTGTTGATGAGCTCATCATCTGGTCAAGCGACCAGCGACCGATCGCAACGGCTGGGGGGGAGCGCTATGCCGTCAACCCCGAGCCCCCGACCCCAGCGCAGTGGCGTGCGCTGCAAACGCAAAAACTGGTCACCTCCATCGAGGGCCTGGAGGATGCGGACTTGCACCCCGAAGTGCAGCCGCAAATCAAGGTCCTCGCCTTGGTCAACCCGGTGAGTGTGAGCTTGCACACGGTGCTGGACTCGGAAGTGCTGCAGATCAGCCGCAAACTCCCTCCCGCCTTGGTGGCAAACGCCTTGGCACTTCAATCGGCCAACGCGGAGTACCAAGAGCGAGCCTTGGCGCGGGACGGGCTCAGGCGCATGTACATCGGCACCTTGACGCTCAGTTTGTTTTTGTCGGTGTTTGGCGCGGTGCTCTTGGCTGTTCTCTTGGGCAACCAATTGGCCAGGCCCTTGCTGTGGCTGGTCACCGGGGTGAGAGAGGTGGCCGCGGGAAACTTGAACCCCAAACCGGTCCTCTCCGGACAGGACGATTTGGAGGGGCTCACGCGTGCCTTTGCGCAAATGACCCAGCAGCTTTTTGAAGCGAGAAGCACAGTCGAGCGCAGCATGAGCCAAGTGAGCTTGGCGCGGGCCAATTTGCAAACCATCTTGGACCACTTGACCGCCGGGGTCTTGGTGCTGGACCCACAAGGCCGGATGGTGTCGGCCAACCCTGGGGCGACGCGGATTTTGCGCTTGCCGATGGCCGCCTATGTCGGCAAAAGCCTCACCGAGGTGCCAGGTCTTGAAGCCTTTGCGGCCCAGGTCTTGACGCAGTTCCATGGCTTTGAGGGCGACCGCTTGCAAGCGGGCCAAGACTATTGGCAGCAGTCCTTTGAGCTCAGGGCCTCGGTGCAAAGTGGGGCCTTGACCTCAGCGCCCTTGGAGGGCAAGCCCATGGCCGCGAGTGGATTGGCTGGATCCGTGGGGTCGGGCCAATCTGGAGCACTGGCGGTGACCAACCTCATTGCCCGCGGCGCGGTCTTGCCCAACCAGGCCTGGTTGTTGGTGTTTGATGACATCTCTGAGGTGGTCTCGGCCGAGAGAGCCCAGGCCTGGGGTGAGGTGGCGAGGCGGTTGGCCCACGAGATCAAAAACCCACTCACCCCCATTCAGCTCTCGGCCGAACGCCTGGAGATGAAGTTGAGCGGGAAATTGGCCCCGGCCGAGCAAACCGTGCTCATGAAGTCGGTCAAAATGATCGTGGACCAAGTCGATGCCATGAAGCGCTTGGTCAATGAGTTTCGCGACTATGCGAGACTGCCCCAGGCCCAAATGCAAGAGCTCGACCTCAATGGCCTGGTGCACGAGGTGGTGCAACTCTATGGCTTGGGCCATGAAGAGGGCTTGCCGCTGCCGGGGCAAGACGCGATGCACCAAAACCACGAGAACCACCAAGGCCACCAAGAGAGCCCGAGCCACGCTGACCCCAACGGTGCTCCCCGTGCCGCAGAAAATTTGCGGCCAGAGCCGGGCCTGTGGCACCAATCGTCTTACACTTGGGGGCAAAAGGATGCACACCCTGTGAAGCTGGAGATGGAGCTCGATTTGAGTTGTCCGCCCATTCAAGCCGATGCCCTCCAGATTCGGCAAGTCATCCACAATTTGATGCAAAATGCGCAAGACGCCACGCAGGGGCAAGACACGCGGGTGGTGAGCATCGCCACGCATTTCAACCACGAACGACAACGCGTGCGCTTAGTGGTGAGGGACACGGGTGGGGGGTTTGCCGAGGATATTTTGAGGCGGGCTTTTGAGCCCTATGTCACGACCAAGTCCCGGGGGACGGGTTTGGGGCTGGCGGTGGTGAAAAAAATCGCCGATGAGCACGGCGCCAGGATACTGTTAAAGAACCTGGAACATAATGGGGCTATTATGGGCGCGCAAGTATCGCTATCATTCGCAGTTGTACAACAAGCACAACATCACGGGGTTTAATTCGCTGCTATGGCAAATATATTGGTCGTTGACGATGAGTTGGGAATCCGGGACTTGCTCTTTGAGATTCTCAACGACGAGGGACACACGGTGGAGTTGGCCGAGAATGCGGCCCAAGCCCGTGCGGCGCGCCAGTTGGCGCGTCCTGATGTGGTGCTGCTCGACATCTGGATGCCCGACACCGATGGCGTGTCTTTGCTCAAAGAGTGGGCGACCTTGGGTCTTTTGAACATGCCCGTCATCATGATGAGCGGACACGCCACGATCGACACCGCAGTCGAGGCCACCCGCATTGGCGCCATGGCGTTTTTAGAAAAACCCATCACCTTGCAAAAGCTCTTGAAGGCGGTGGAGCAAGCGCTGCAAAAGAAACCCATGGCCAGTGCGAATTTGGTTGCTCGCGCTGGACTTGGATCGGGCGCTCGGGGCCAGGTGGATTTTCAGGCGTCCTTGTCGCGCTTGGCTGGATTTGGGGCTGGGGGCCAAGGCGGCTCTGGCGGCGCATCTGGCGCCACGGGTGCGGGTCTTGGCAGCAGCTTGGGCTCGAGTGGTGTTCCCGGGGGCCACGGCTTTACCGCGGGCCTCAAGGACTCTGCAGGCCAGTCCGGCATGGGCGGCGCAACGCCTGGCGGTGCAAGCCTTGGGCAGTCCTTTGGTGGGAGTTCAGCGGCTGGGTCATCCGCCATCGGACAACACAACCATGGCTCGTTTGGTCAGAGTGGTGGGTCGTCCCTGGGATCTTCTGGTAGTTTGAGCTTAGGGAGTGCCGCATTGAGCGCAACCCAGCAAGTGTTTGAGCTCGATCAGCCGCTCAGAGAAGCCCGGGATGCGTTTGAGAAAGCGTATTTTGAGTTTCACTTGGTGCAAGAGGGGGGTTCGATGACGCGGGTGGCCGAGAAGACGGGGCTTGAGCGCACCCATCTCTACAGAAAACTCAAGCAACTCGGTGTCGATTTGTCCAAAACCAAACGCAGTTTGGGGCATTGAAGCATGGCTCAATGCTTGATCGTTAACTTACAAAGCCAATGAGGTGCTTGGCCGATGGTTTGAATCTTCCAAGGCTGTATCTCTGTCAGCCAGGTGATCAATGAAGACAAGGTCAATGTCCACTGACAGTCGTGGCAGGTCCTGAACGAACAGCTTCAGAGCTGTTCTTCCCTTCATTTCAAATCGGCAGGGTTAGAAATACGGTACCAAAACCAAGCGCAGTTGGGTGCATTGACCCGGGACTTTCAGTATTCCATCCGCATCACTTTTAGGCTAATCTGTCGCCAATGGTTCGCAAAAACCATGAAGCCTTTGTGTGTCACACCCGATGGAGTGGGTGGCGCCGCCAATCCATTTGAAGTCATTTTGCAAATTGCGTTTTCCCGCCCACAACCCACACCGATCGAACCCATGAAAACCACCCACCCGCCCACCACTTCCCAGGCCGCCGCCCCCTTGAACACCACTGCACAGGCCCCTTTTGATCAGACCACAGGCAGTCGTCGTGGTTTTTTCAAGAACGCCGTGGACAAGGGTGTGGCCCTGGGTGGCAGTGCACTCTTGGGAGCAGGGGTCCTGGGTGTAGAGGGCTGCGCTAGTGCACCAGGGGCCTCACAAGAATGGGCTCAAGGTCAAGCCAACAACGACGTGCTGTCCAAGCGCTCGGTCTTTCAAATTCCACAGGTGTATTTGCCCGTGGTGGGAAGTGCATCCCTTTTTCCGGTTCGCCGCATCTACTGCATCGGCAGGAACTATGCGGCTCATTCAAGAGAAATGGGCTCCGACCCCACCCGTGAGCCCCCATTCTTTTTCCAAAAGCCTGCCGATGCGGTGCAACTCGTCCCCATCGGTGTCATGGCGGATCACCCGTATCCTGCACTCACCAAAAACTACCACTACGAAGCCGAGTTGATTGCGGCCATTGGTGTGGGGGGGCGAGACATCAAGTTGGAGGATGCGTTGAGCCATGTTTGGGGCTACACCTTGGGGCTGGACATGACGCGACGAGATTTGCAGCAAGAGATGGGCAACCAAAAAAAGCCCTGGGAAATCGGCAAAAGCTTTGACCACAGCGCACCCATGGGCCCTTTGCACAAACTCGGCGATGTCAAGCATTTCACCCAGGGCGCGATTTGGCTCAAGGTCAACGGGGTGGTCAAGCAAAGTGCCGATTTGTCGCAGATGATTTGGTCGGTGGCCGAGCAGATCGTGAAGCTTTCCCAGGCATTCGAGCTCTTTCCTGGAGACTTGATTTACAGCGGAACGCCTGAGAACGTCGGGCCCGTGGTGAGGGGGGACTTGGTGGAGATGCACATCGATGGGCTACCCAATTTGACTGTGAAAATCGTCTGAGACCCTCGCTTTCGCTCGTTGGTCATTTGCGATTCATGACAGAATGGGCGACCTGGATGAACGATGAGCGCCATAAAACGCAGTGGTATCCTTGCATCCTTTGTTGATCGGTGCGATGTTTGGAGCCTGTACATAGAGCCTGTACATAGTGCCTGTAAATATTTTTTTGTTATTTCATCCTTTTCAAAACGTTTTACACAGGGCGGACTTTATTTTTTCTATCCACCCATGACTTGTCCATCAAACCCATCACTTGTCCATGACCTACCCATCTTCTGCTGCCATCAACTCTCCAAGGACATCACACATGAGCTCACACGACATTCACCCCACCTCTGGTTATGACGGCGACATCAGTGCCGAGACCGCATGGGCCTGGTCTCAAGACAAGACGGCGCTCATCATCGATGTGAGAACCGACGCCGAGCGAGAATGGGTGGGCTTGGTGCCCGGCGCCGTTGCCGTGGCTTGGAAGCAGTGGCCTGGCATGGCCGTGAATGCCAACTTTGCCAGCGAAGTGCACGCGGCGTGTGTGGAGGCGGGGGTCACCAAAGCCGCGCTTTTGTGCAGAAGTGGGCTGAGATCTGTTGCTGCGGCCTTGGAGCTGGCCAGCCACGCAGAGTTGGGGATTCATGCTTACAACATTTTGCAAGGCTTTGAAGGCGACCCCGACGAACGCGCCCATCGCTCAGTCTTGGGCGGCTGGAAGGTGTCGGGTTTGCCTTGGCGACAAAACTAAGCGAATCAGCGAATCAGAGAATAAGCGCAGGGTGAAGTCTTGGGACACCTGCCTGGTTTCACGGGGTCTTAACATAAGCCTGCATGGGTGCATGGGTTTTTCAAAAAACAAATTTTTCGAAAAAACAAATGCAGGGCGTTGCAAGCCCCACTCAAGCAGAGTATCAAGCCAAGCATCAACCAGAGCATCAAGGCCAACCTGTGCCAATCCCCCAATGTCATGTGGAACTGGATGACAAATGACAAGACTCACCAGTGCATCGAGTATAAAGCTGTCAATTGGCCGATCGTCTCGAGCTTGAGCCCGCCATTGCCACTGTCCCTTGTAAGACCGCGGGCTTCACGCTCAGCCAATCCGAGATCTGGCGCTCATAGGCCCGGCCCGCTTTGATGAGCGCCACCTCCCCTTGAGGTTGACCGATGAGTTGGATGCCCATGGGCAGGCCTTCCTTGTTGAATCCCGTCGGAATATTCAAGACCGGCAATCCCGCCAGCGTGGCATAAATGACCACTTCCATCCAGCGGTGGTAGGTGTCCATGGCACGGGTGCCGTTCAAGGTCACGATGACTTTGGGCCAAGCCAAGCTTCGCTCAAAGGGCCAGACTTGGGCGCTTGGGAGGGCCAACACGTCGTGATCTTGGAGAAGAGCCAGCAGGTGATGGTACAAATGGGTTCTGGTGGTGCTCGCCCGCATCAAGTCCTCGGCGCTCAAGCCGTGAGACTGCTCCAACTCCCAAAGCGCTTCGGGTTTCATGTGCTCTTTGGCGTGGGGCACTTGGGCCAAGACACCCAAGCGGTGGGCCACCAATGCACCGCGCCAAGTGAGCCACGCTTGCCAAATGCTGTCGGGGTCAAGACCCAGCTTCACTTCTTCCACGCGAGCCCCCAAGGCCTCAAAGCGCGCGAGGCCCATACGGCACTGCTCACTCACCCCCACCTCATACGCCAAATGGCCCTCCAAGTCGCCAAGCCACCCCACCGTGTAGGGGCGGTCCTCCCCAAAACACGATCCCAATGGGGCTGGGTCTCCAGCAAGAACGGCTTCAATCTCTGCGACCAAATCGGCGTTGGATTGCGACAAGGACAAGGGGGCTTCCGGGGTGGGTCCGGCTTGAATGCAAAGCAGTCTGGCAAGGTCCTCGACACTCCTGGCCATCGGCCCTTCGGTGCCCAGTTGTGAGATGAATTGGTCAGATGAGGGCAAACTCGGGATGCGACCCTGGGAGGGACGAAGCCCAAAGATGTTGTTCCAGCCGGCTGGGTTTCTGAGGCTGCCCATGAAGTCCGAGCCGTCGGCGAGTGGCAACATGTGAAGGGCCAAAGCGACTGCTGCGCCGCCAGAACTCCCGCCGGCACTCAACTGGGGGTGGTAGGCGTTGAGCGTGGTGCCAAAGACCGGGTTGTAGGTGTGGGAGCCCAGGCCAAACTCGGGGGTGTTGGTCTTGCCAATGAAGAGTGCGCCCGCATGGCGCATGCGTTGCACCACCAACGCGTCGTCTTTGGGGGTGTTGTGGCGCAGCAAAGGCGACCCCATGGTGGTCACGCAGTCTTTGGTGTTGGCGAGATCCTTGGGGGCCATGGGCATGCCGTGCAAAAAACCACGCGAGTGACCGGCTTTCAAGTCCTCATCGAGGGTTTGGGCCAGACTCAAGAGCCCTGGGTGATGGTCGGTGGCCTCCAGACTGTGCAGGCTCACGATGGCATTGAATCTGGGGTTGTGGGTTTTGATCTGTTCCCAGTAGGCCATGAGCACCTCGACACAAGAGACCTCACGGGCGTGGATGGCGTTGTGCAGGGCTTGGGCGCTGAGCGCAGTGATGTCCGTGATGTTCATGGCAATGAAGACGCGTTCAGGGGGTGGAGTTTTAGAAGTTGCAATGAAACGAATTCAAGCCAGGCCAGTGCACAGCGGGAAGTACAGTGCCTGTTGAAACGAGAATAAAACGAGAATAAAACGAGAATGAAACGACAATGAAACGACATTGAAATGACATGGAGCGGACACTGAACGTCAACGTGTTGGTCAACGAATTCAATGCGAAGGCGCTTCAAGCCAAGCCCGCACCAAGTTCACCCACATGGAGCCCCCGAGAGGAATCAACTCGTCATTGAAGTCATAGGTCGGGTTGTGCAGCATGCAAGGGCCCTCGGCGTGACCGATTTCACGGTGCACACCGTCGCCGTTGCCAATGAAGATGTAGGCACCTGGGACCTTTTCCAGCATGTAGGAGAAGTCCTCGGCCCCCATGGTGGGCTCTTGGTGAACGACGTTGACCTCACCCACCATCTTTTGCAGAACCTGTTGGGCAAACGCCGTCTCTTGGGGGTGGTTGATGGTGGGGGGGTAGTTGCGGTAGAAGTGAAATTCAGCGCTGGCATCAAATGAGAGGCACAAATGCTCGCTCAAGTGGCGCATGCGCCGCTCAATCAAATCGAGCACCTCGGTGGAAAAGGTGCGCACCGTGCCTTTCAAGTTGCAATGGTCGGCGATCACGTTGGTGGCTTCGCCGGCTTGGATCATGGTGACGGAGATCACGGCCGCGTCAACGGGTTTTTTGTTGCGGGTGATGATGGTTTGAAAGGCTTGCACGAGTTGGCAAGCAATGGGGAGTGGGTCCACGCCATTGTGGGGGAGCGCGGCGTGGGAGCCTTTGCCGCGAATGGTGATGCGAAACTCGTTGGAGGATGCCATCACGGGGCCCGGGCTCAAGGCGAATTGGCCAGCGGCCAGTCCTGGCCAGTTGTGCACCGCATAGACCGCTTGCATGGGAAAGCGCTCAAAAAGACCGTCTTTGATCATCTCGCGAGCGCCGCCACCGCCTTCTTCGGCGGGCTGAAAAATCAAATACACCGTTCCATCAAAATCGGGATGCTTGGCCAAGTGCTGGGCCGCTGCCAAGAGCATGGTGGTGTGCCCGTCGTGGCCGCACGCGTGCATGCGCCCGGGGTGGACGCTCGCGTGGGGAAAGCGGTTTTTCTCGCTCATGGGGAGGGCGTCCATGTCGGCCCTGAGTCCGATGGCACGTGTGCTGTGTCCAAGGCGGCCTTTGATCACGCCCACCACCCCAGTTTTGCCCAAACCCGTGTGAAAGGGGATGCCCCAGCGTTTGAGCAAATTGGCCACCATTTCACTGGTGCGTTCCTCCTTGAAGCACAACTCGGGGTGGGCGTGCAAGTCGCGCCGGATGGCGGTGAGTTGGGCGGCTTCAGAGACGATGGAGTCGAGCAAATGCATGGGAGGCTTTCAATGGGATTCAGGCGCCATGGCAAGGGGCCAAGGGCTAGAACATCGATTGGGTCTATCAGGTCGATGATTCATTGTAGGAGAATCTTGAGGGCACACGCAAATGGGAGTCCTGGTCTTGGGGACTTGTTGTAGGGTCTTGGCTTAGCGGCTTGTTTTAGGGGCTTGTTTTAGGGGCTTGACTTGGGGGATTCATCGCTGTAGTTTTGGATGAGACCGAGCAAATGCGCCTGTGAGGCCGGCTCGAGGTAGGGGACCAAGAGACTCAAGACGTGTTGGGCGCCACGCAGCAAGGCTTGTTGGGCGTTGTCGTCTTCCAAGGCGTGGCGTGGGTCTTTGGCAAACTCAAAGGAGAGCCACCAGGTGAGCATCACCACCATTTGGGTGGCGCACATCTCCCGAGTTGATGTTTGCATGTGCAAGTGGCCTTGGTGCCCGAGTCCTTGAAGGAGGGCGCGACAGGCGCTCGTTTTGAGGAGCAAGATGTCTTTGATGTCTTTTTCAAGGCGGCGGTTTTTGCTCAACAAGTCGCCCAGGTCACGGTAGAGAAAACGGTACTCCCAGATGAGTTCAAAAAGGGAGTGCAGGAAAAACCAAGCCTCTTCGACATCGCTCACGTGGGCACCGGCCGCCAAAATCGGGAACAGCTTGGCTTGATACTCTTCAAAGAGCGCGGTCACCAACTCGTCTTTGGCGGGGAAGTGGTAGTAAAGGTTGCCTGGGCTGATGGAGAGCTCAGANGAGATCAGGGTGGTGGAGACATTGGGCTCGCCAAAGCGGTTGAAGAGCGCCAAGGTGGTGCTCAAGATGCGCTGCGCAGTTCGGCGAGGGGCTTTTTTAGCCATGGGAGACGGTACCGGGTGGTGGTTGGGCGCCACATGGTGTGGGGTTTTAAGACTCTAGCTTAAAACCCAGCAAAGGTGTAGTGGGAAAACCTAAGAGAGTTGAGATTATTTTGGAGATTGTTTGAAATGTTCAACCACCGGAAATTTCTCCAGTGGTGGGGAGAGTTTTTTCTGATCTACCCTGCAGCGCTTTTCTGTAGCGCAACCCTTCACTCACCCTTGGTTTTGGTGGACTTGGGTGTTGTTTTTTTTGCTGCAGCGGGTTTTGAGGCTGGGCTTGATTTGGATGGAGTGGATTGGCTTTTTTGAACCAGTCCTAGGGCTTTTTCTAGGGCTTGGACTCTGAGGCTCAGGGCTTCAAAAGCCGCGGCATCCGGAACACCCAATTTTTCATTGGCCTTGGCCACCCGGTTGTGAAAGAGGTCTTCCAACGGGGCCCAATGCACAGTGGGGTCGGGCTTCAAGGTGGAGGCCATCTCCGTGATCTTTTCGCTGGCCATGTTCACCTTCTCGTGCAAAGCCTCTTGGGTTTTCTTTTGAAGGCTCAGTCCATCGTCCACGAGTTTTTCAAAGACCTTTTTGCCCTCCTCTTGGTTTTTGGCAAAGGCACCCAAGCCGGCCAACCAAATTTGCTGGGCTGACTCTTTCATTTTGTCGCTCAGTTGGGATGGGTCAAAGTTAAAGGGGTTGCTGTTCATGGTGTGGCCTGATGTTGTTGGGGGACAAAAAACGCAAGGTTCAAGAAGTAAATCCAAATGTATTGAATGGAGAGCCTGAAAATTAGAGTCCGAACTCTAATAGACAGCTCAATCAAAACGCTATTGTTTGGTGAGGCACAGGCGCTGCACCTGAGCTCATTTTTTTGAAATCGTTGGATTTTCCGAATCATTGCATTCGACTTGAAGCGGATATTGGCCTTCTTGCGACAGAATTTGTCTTTTTTGGGATCAGGTAGACAGAAACCTCCCATAGGTGTCAACTAAAGTGTAAACTGTCAATTCAAATGTAAAGTGGAGAATTACTATGGGTGAAAAACCTAAGAACTCATTGGTGTACTTCGCCATCGCTCAGGCTCGTCACAATACGGTGCTGCGTTTGGGTTCTTACGCTCCCGACATACAAGATCGGATGAGAAAGGCAGGGTACCCAGATTTCCAGAAGACTGTGTCAATGGCCTTCGATTTAATGCCGCAGATCGGGGAAGAAAAGCATACGCAAAATCAACCCCGGGTTGAGCAGGTGGAGCGCCTGATATTTTTGAGTTCTGACTATTCCAAAGGCTTTATCGTTGAACAGAATGCGCTCTCTTTTCAGACTACAAAATACGATACCTTTGAGACTTTTGCCGATGAGTTCGCAAAGGGTTTGGGCATTATTCATGAGTGCGTAACACTCGCTCACTCCGAGCGGGTGGGATTGCGTTATCTTGGTGCAATTGTTCCCTCCAATGGAGAAGCTGGACTTGGTGACTACTTGGTGCCTGGCGTGTTGGGTTTGGGTGAGAATTTACCTGACTCAGTGGAAGTATCACATTCATTGACGGAAACTCAAATTCTTACTGCTGAATGTGTGGTGTTGGCCAGAACAATCATTCAAGCCGGGCCGCTAGGTTTTCCAATGGATTTACAGCCAATGGGAACCAAAATTGCTGAGAGATTTCAATCGATCGATGGTGTTCATGCAATCATTGATGCCGATGCCTCATCAGAGGGGCGTCATAGCTTTGACGTAGATGCAATTAAGGCGCAGCTGAAAAAACTTCGCAATGGTGTCGCATTGGCGTTTGATGCAATGGTGATGCCAGCTGCTAGAGCTGAATGGAAAATTTGAAGAAGGAGCATAAATATGTACGCTGCCCATAAAGTGGATGGTTCTTCGAAGCTGGCTATTCGAGCGACAAACTTTTCAAAAGATGCGGATCATTTTGTGGAAGTGGGACCTGATGTCTGTGACTCCCAAGGTCGGTTACTTCGTTATTTTGTGGCCGGTACGCTAGGACTACTGACGCCAGCATATCTTCAGGCCGGTTCGGCGACTGCGAATTGGAATATCAATCAGATCGCTTTTGATGAAATCCAAGCGCCTGCAGCGCTAAATCCAAGCACTTCGGCTCGTGATGTTTTACACGTTCGTCGAGTTTTGAAGATTTCTGTTACAGAGTTGGCCAAGATTTTTGGCGTGTCTCGACAAGCTGTTCATGATTGGATTAATGGAGGGGCACTCTCGAGTCGAAATGCTCAACGTCTATCTGTGCTCGCAGAGGCTGCTGATGTTTTTGTTGAGTCTGGAGTTGATATTTCGCCGCAGATGCTTCGCCGCAAGGTTGGAGCTGGTCAATCTCTTCTTGATTCGTTCAAAGACGGCAGTAACTTGGTTCAAGAGGCTCAGCAACTGGTAAGCATACTTGCTCGCGAGGCCACACAGCGTCAGCGCATGTCGGAGCGACTTGCTGAACGACCTAAAGTTGAATTGTCCGTTGGGGCTTTTGGCTTGGCACACGTGCATGAAAAAACTTGAGGCGCTGTGAATGACTGAAGCCAATCGTCAGTTGTTGTGGTTGCAAGGTCACGTTCTAACCGACGATGCTTTAAAGTCACTTGGCCTTCAAAAGGCTGAACAAACAGATGAAGTCTTCGCTGTCGTAATCTCACATGATTGCGACTTAACAGCCGCGTTAGACAAAGAACCCATCGCCGAGCTTATGCTGGGTCGCCGCATAGAAAAAATGGGCGGTGATTCTTTTGGTAAAACTGCACGTAGGTTGCATCTTGAATATCAAAGCGATACGGGACCTGTATACATTGAGCTTGTTGCCAATTCCAAGAAGCCGATCAATAAAGCTGATTTGTTTGCCCATCAACCTCGGGCAGACATTCAATTGAGTGTGAGAGACCTCCGGATACTTCAGCGATGGCTAGCTGCTCGTTATGCACGAGCGGCATTTCCAGAAGCATTTGAGGCGCGCTTAAGAGCCGCAATCATTCCGGGCAAGTACAACCTGCTAAAAAAATAGAAAAAATTTTAGATGTCGGTGGTGATCATATTCGAGCATTGCTTTTCGATATGGATCAGGGCGAAGACGTTGAACGTAAAACGCCAGACGATCTGTACCACCTTGGAATTGTAGTTTTGTATGACAGCCTTCGGGATGAGCCTGGGGCTTTTGCCAAGGCAACGGTTGCTGCCCAAGCATTGGAAGGCATTTTCGAGGCTGCATTTAAAGCCCCAACAGGCGAATGGCAAAACGTTGAACTGAAGTACTGTGATCCAATTTCCGACTCGGCGATGACAGTTGCGATGAGCGAATCATTGAAGCAGTGGCGACTGGAATATCTCAGTATGCAGGATGAACCACCAGATTCAATGCTTGCCCAATATTGATTCTGTAAAAATAGGAGGTCGGCATGACGACAAAGCATTTCCCCAAGGGTTTTAACGCTCGCATGGGCGATCATGATGGTGAAATTCGCAAGAAACGAAGTGATACAAAAAGTTAAGACGCTTCACCAAACTTTGGGAGAGGATTTCGCCAATGACTATCGATCTAATGCGCACTTAGGTAATGTGTTGAAAAAAGAAGGGGTTGAGACCCTGGATCAGCTGCTGAAGAAAAAATGAATCCAACACGTTTAGTCTCGAGTTCGGTTGCAAATACGGATTGAGCCGCCGTGCGCAAATCAATAAAAAAAGGCTTGACCTTAAGGATACACTTCAAGCTCATTGATTCACTTTCCATTGATTCACCTCAACTCTGGCATGACCCCTCCATCCATGATTTCTTTTTGGCGCATTTTGTGGCAACTCGGTTGCCGGGATATACAAATGCGCTACAAAGGTTCATTTTTAGGTTTGTTTTGGTCACTGTTGACCCCTGTGCTCAATGTGGTGCTCTACACCTTTTTGTTCTCGGTGGTGTTCAAGTCCCAGTGGGGCGAAGAGTTCAACCCTATTGGCGCTGGTGCAGGTGCAGGTGCAATTGCTAGCGCTGGCGCTGGGAGTGGTGACAGTGCAGGGCACTCTCAGTACGCCATCATCTTGTTCACGGGACTCCTGTTGCACGCGTTTTTGTCTGACATTTTGGTGAGATCGTGTTTGGTCGTGACCCAGCAGGCCAATTTGGTCAAGAAGGTGGTGTTTCCCTTGCATGTGCTGCCCGCCGTCGTGGTCTTTGCCAGTGTGTTTCAGCTCCTCGTGAGTGGTGTGGTCTTGCTCGCAGGCCTCATCTTTTTGGGTACTGATCTGCATGGCTCCATGATCACCTTGCCGCTCTTGTGCTTGCCCCTGGCCTTGATGAGTCTGGGGCTTGCTTGGATCCTCGCCGCTTTGGGGGTGTATGTGCGGGACTTGGGCCAAATCATGGGTTGGCTCGTGACGGCCTTGATGTTTTCTGCGCCGATTTTGTATCCCCTCAAAACCATCTCGGCGTCTTGGGGGCCGTGGCTGTATTTGAACCCCTTGACCTTTGTGGTCGAAGAGGTGCGGCACGTCATCTTTGCTGGGGCTTGGCCCCACTGGAGCGGCTGGTTGATCTACTGTGGGGTGAGCCTCTTGGTGGCGATTGCTGGGGCCAAGTTCTTTGACTGGACCAAGGAGGGCTTTGCCGATGTCCTCTAAAGATGCAGGCAGCAACACCCCCAACACCAGCAGCGACTGGGCCATCGAGGTTCAGTCGGTGAGCAAATGCTACCGGGTCTATCCCCACCCGGTGGACCGATTGAAGGAGGCGCTCTTGACCCGAGGCTTGGCGCTGGGTCGGCGTTTGGGTCTTCATCGCCTCGCCCACCGATTGAACAATGGCTCGGGCGTCAAGTCTGATGACGGTAAGCCTTTGGCTCACTTTTACCAAGAGTTTTGGTCCTTGCGGGATGTCTCCTTGGTGCTCTCCCGAGGGGAGGTCTTGGGGATTGTGGGGGTCAATGGGGCGGGCAAGTCGTCCTTGCTGCAGCTCATCTGCGGGGTGCTTCAAGCCACGAGCGGTGCGGTGCAGGTGAGGGGCCGCATCGCCGCACTCCTCGAGCTTGGGGCCGGTTTCAACCCGGACTTCACGGGACGAGAAAACATCGAGTTGAATGCCACCCTCTTGGGGCTCAGTCCCCAAGAGATCAAGGACAAGATGCAGTCCATCATCGAGTTCTCGGGCATTGAGAACTTCATCGACCAGCCCGTCAAAACCTATTCGAGCGGCATGTATGTGAGGCTGGCGTTCTCGATTGCCACAAGCGTGGAGCCTGATATTTTGGTGATCGATGAGGCCTTGTCGGTGGGCGACGGCGCCTTTGCTAGGAAGTCCTTTGACCGCATCATGGCCTTGAAGGACAAGGGGGTCACCATCCTCTTTTGCTCGCACAACATCTACCAAGTGGAGTCCTTGTGTGAGCGCGCCATTTGGCTTGACCAGGGCCAGGTCAAGGCGAGTGGTCCAGCTCATCAGGTGTGCCTGAAGTACAACCAGTTTTTGGACCAGTTGGCCCAACAAGCGGCCGATCAAAGTGCGGCCCATCAAAACACATCCCTTCAAAACATCCCCAGGTCTGAAGCGTCTGACGCGGAAATGAACGCGCGCGCCAAAGCACAAAAGATGTTTGGCGGATCCACCCAAGGGACTCAAAGGACTCAAAGCACACAAATGACCCAAGGGACCCTAGCGGCGGATGGCGAAGCCTTGGCCGATGCGAATCCGAACACCTCTCGCCCTGAACCAGCGGTCGTGGATCCGGCCAAGGTTCCCGATTTGAATGCCGGTGTGTTTGAGCCCGATACCGCGCAGCCTGGCATTGCCAATGGCGTGGCCAGGCTCACCGCGGTGAATCTTTGGGTGGATGGTTTGCCACAGGCCAAAGGCGCGAAGCCCAAACTTCAAAGCTTGCAGTCTGATTTTCAGGTGGAAGTGGTGTTCACGGCCAGTTTGACCTTGAAGTGTCCAAGCGTGGCATTGGTCGTCACCGACCACACCGGGCGCAACATCACGAGTTGCAGTAATTTTTATGATCAGGTGAGCCTCACGCGAGATCCGCAAGGTGTCAGCAAAGCTTGCGTGGTGTTTCCCCAATTCCAACTTCTCCGCGGCCACTATGCTTTGAATGTGTTTTTGATGTGTGAGCGAGCCATTCACATCTACGACCACGCCCAAGTCTGTGAGTTTGACGTCGAGCAAGAGGGGCGTGAAATTGGATTGGTGTCCCTGAACCGAACTTGGGTGAATTAAAGCTTTTTATTCAAAACCAACAAACGGATAAAACTGGCACCCTATCGTTTTCAATAAAAATAAATTTGTTTGTGTTCAATCAAGGTGGAATTCTGAAACGCGTCCAAACCCTCAAAGCTTGGCTTAAAAGGCACTTTATACGCCTGGACTATTCGTGGGGACTGCCGTTCGCCGCCAGAATGCCCCGCCGCTTGGGGCGTGCCATGGCGCGTTTGAGGGGGCAACTTTATGGGGTTCGGCACCGGGACTGGCGAGAGTTCAGTTTTGATGACCGGGTGTATGAGCGCACTCTTCGTGCGCTCGCTGAGTTGTGCCCCCATGCAAACTCAAAAGAAATGGAGGATCTTCAAATCAAGCGTTACCAAGCGCAGTCTTTGGAGGAGTATGAGGCTGCATGCCTGAGTGCGGGTGTGACCTCTGCTTGGCCCGTGCATTACGAAGGTTTGGAGGGCGTGCAAAAGGTCTTGGCCGAGCATGGCCGGGTGGTGCTTTTGACCTCTCACTTTTCCAGCAGCATTTTGGGGACCTCCTTTTTGAAGCCCTTGGGCGTTCCTGTTTTGGGCATGAGCTCAAGAGCCGTGCACGACCCCAGGGTCCATCCTGCCATTTCAGACTTTTACACCCGCAAGTACCAAGCCTTTGAGCCCCACTTGAACGGAGGCTCGATCCTGCACCGAGAGGGCAACACCCAGCGTTTTGTGCAGTTTTTAAAGCGAGGTGGGGCGTTGGTCATTGTGGGTGACTTGCCCCCAGAACCCAGTGAAGACGGGTTGACCAAGGC
>TBL_comb47_HYPODRAFT_10000862_pt1 | contig 39847 bp, 23 predicted proteins | sample TroBogypolimnion_40_FD_10682 | JGI IMG/M metagenome (IMG submission 10682)
TTCAAGACGAATATTTACAGGAAGAAAGCCAACAATTGAATCGAATTTGACGTCAGGCATATCCTTCAATTGAATAAAATGAAATAATGAGATAAATTACAAAATATATTTTAATTAAACAATGGGAATTTAAATAAAATAAGGTATGTTAATGATGAGGAAGAATATCAGGCAAGAAGTTAATCTACAGTGAGTAAAGGTTATGAAGGTTACTAAGGTTTTGGGCCTGGAGTAATGATTTGAGTTACTAAGGTTACTAATGTTATTAATATTACTAATGTTAGATTTTCCGGGGTTTATCCCTTTTACTAAGGTAGCTAAGGAAAAGATCGAGATCCATGGTTATGATATTATGCCTAAAGTGTCACCGCTAACGCGGCTTTTATCAATTGCTTCTTTTTTTATTCTACCATAATATCACCGCTAACGCGGCTTTTAAGGTGCGTAGCACTGACATTATGGTAGAATCCGATTTTTGCCTTGAATCCCAGGTGCGTAGCACTGGCACTATGTTAAAATCAAGGTTAAAAATGTTTGTCATCTTATTTTGCAAAACCATAAACTCAATTTGTTAACCTCATAGTAACTAAAATACACCCCAATCAAAATGTTAAAAATGAAGAACATACAAAATTAAGAGATTGATTGCTAAGGAATTTATGTGAGATTGTTTGTTTCGGACACCATCAGAAAAAGTCCGACGGTAGGTCAGGGTTCAAATTGGCAGTAATGAATTGTTCATTAATATTCCTTTGGTTAAATCCATACGAACTGTCCCTATATCCGGTGAATAAAATAGAGCTCTTGAAAATAAAGCATTTATTCAAAGCGATAAATATTCTTTATTCCCGGGATATCGGGACAGGCAGTCTGGATTTAACCAACGGCCAGGCCCCTGCTCTTTGTAATAGGAATCTATAATAAAATGCTTTCCCGGATGAAAAGATGAAATCTATCCTTAAACTGCTCTTCTTATCCTTCCATTTTCAAATCCTCATACCGGTATTCTTCCGAAGCAGCCGGATCATTCTTAATCACATTTTTTCCTGATAAAGGCTTTACAGTATGGGCCTCCATCTGATCATCAGGAAAGGGAATCAGGAATTCTTTCATTCCTTTGGGAGTCAGATTGGGTTTTAGCCATTCATTTGCCATGACTTCGTCGAGGATTACCGGCATACGCGGACCTTCACGGTCAGGATTATTGTGGATTCGGGTCATTAATTTATTCGCACTGGTAGTTACGATGGTGAATGAGATCAGTTTGGCCTTCGTTGAGGGGTTAATCCATTCTGCCCATAGACCTGCCAGTGCAAATGGCTCATTTTCCTTTAAATGTATGAAAAAGGGGTACTTTCCACCGGCATAATGATGATGATCGTAGAAGCCGTCGACATAAAGGAGACAATGTTTTGATTCAGCAGAGTCACGAAAAGCCGGGGAAGTAAAAATACTTTCACCCCGTGCATTCAAAGTATTGAACCGTTTACGAAAAATAGTGGGATCATTGTCTTTAACCGATTGGGGAACCAGTCCCCAGACCGAATGTAAGGGACGATTATCGGAATTGTTGTAGATAATTAATTCGGGATAAGTGAAACCCGAAACCTGTGTGTAGTTTCCTTTGCCCATGCTGAATAATTCCTGCTGAAGTGCATCAGCATCCTGATTCATCCCATTTCTTCTGGCCCGCTTGAGCTGAGATTCGAGAAGCGCTTTTACGTTATAACACATAGCTGATGAATTAACGAATGAAAGTAAAACGACAATTCATAAAGAATGTTTCAAAAACAGTACCGGTTTTAATGTATTGTCTCTAAATGTTCAATTGTTATAAGCTGATTATTTTGTTGATTGATCAAAAGGCTGGTCAATGCTGTCGATTAACCTGACCAGGATCTGATTTTCACTTAAAAATGTACCAAAAACATGCTCCCAGGTTGTTTCACGTTATAATCGGGATTCTATTCCCTTCTGATTTGCTCAATTAATTCAAGTCTTTTCACAATAGTATTTTTCTCCAGGATTGTTCCGGGTGATAAAACTGCATTGGCACCAATTTTAGAATTGTCGCCAACCAGTGATCCGAATTTCTCGGTATTGGTTTCAATGATTTCAGATTTATAACGGATTAAAATATACTTTGAAATTCGCTCATTATAATGATTGGCAGCAATTGAACCTGCTTCGAAATTCACATTTCTGCCTATGATGCTGTTCCCGATATAATTGAAATGGGCAATGGCTGTTTCAGAACAAATAATGCTGTTCTTAATTTCGCAACCTGGTCCTATTTTGACAGAATGATCAAGATAAACGCCCTCCCGAAGATAAGCGTTTGCACTGACGTAGCAATTTTTACCAATAATGGCAGGTTTTTTAATTACTGCACCCCTTTCAATTATTGCAGAACGGTGTATTGCCACCTTGTCTTTTACAGCATAATCACCGTCAAGGTTTAAAATTAGATGTTCAAGAATAGATCTCAGGTCGTTTGTAATCTCCCAGGGTTGCAATTTAACCTGACCCGGGAAAATCAGATAAAAAGCTTTTATAAAATCGTCAATACGTATCATTTTGAAATTATTGTTTTAATATAACAGGCTGATCAGTCTTCGAAAAGATCATTAAACAACATCCAGTCATTAGAGGTTTGTATGATTATCTTTTCTTAATCGCAACCCATTAATTATTGAAATTGTTCCGGTGATGAACATTGCAATCCAGCCTATATAATCGACCAACCGGATTTTATGATTATTAATTGATTTATCAGTGATGAAAATCAAAGCAATGATAAACCAAACGATACCTATGATAATCCAAAAATTCTGTCTCTTTAATTTATTCATTGAATTCATATCGGTTTGTTATTATTTTATATTCACTATTATGGATTGTCTTTATCATTTTCATAGGAAACACCGGCATTATAAAGTGCCGGATATAACTGACGAATCTACTTTCACCGGAAAATGTCAGACATCTTTCAAAGATAATTTATTCTGAGCAACCGATTGGATAAAGTTATAGGAAAATATAGGGAGTGATGAGCGTTTAGGATTTCCAATTCAACCTTAAAAAATGTAATTTGAAAATCCGGTAGCATAGGTTGCCGGAGTTTAGGTATGTTGGGGGGAGAAAAGGGTTATTAAGAAGCTAACAACTCCTGAAAGAAGTCAGCCTTTTAGCAATCGGGATAGAAGCTTGAATATTTTCACCAATAAAAGCAGGCTGAATTTACTTAATGGGTATTAAAACATAAACAAACCTGACAGTTTTTTTGTACATTTGACTTAACCAAGACTTGTGAGTTGAACAATGACCTATCGATACAGAACCTATTAAATAAGATCAGTGAAAAAGCCGATGAGCATGCTTTTCAACAATTGTTTGAGATTTATGTACATGGACTGATTCGTTTTACTTTTGCTATTTTAGGAAATAAGGAATTGGCAGAAGAGGCTGTGTCGGATGTATTTTTTAAAATCTGGATCCATAGGGCAAAAATTGCAGGCATTGAAAACTTCAAAGCTTATCTTTATACCTCTGTACGGAATACCGCTCTGAATTATCTTGATAAGGAAGAACGAAAAAAAGCTGTTTCTCTCGATGATCTCAGTGTTTCGTTGCCCATCAACGAGATTTGCCCCGAAACGGAATTGATTTCAAAAGAATTGAAAGAAATCATTGGCAGGGCAATCGAACATTTACCCGAACGATGCAAACTAATTTATAGTCTGGCAAAAATCGAACAACTGAAATACAAGGAAATTGCCCTGATCCTGGATATTTCAGTAAAAACAATAGACCACCAGCTTACTATTGCCATAAAAAAGATCGGCAACGAGATAAAACAATACATTGAAGAGGTGGACTCAACTGATAATTTCACCGTTTTACTCCATTTATTTCTGCCCAGGTAAATATCTGGTTTTACAGGGTTTGGAGTTCATAGTTATTACGAATTACATATTGTCGTATTTTATATTACACTCACCACAAAAACCGATAAACCGATCTTCCTCCTCTTTCCGGGAAGAGAGAGGACAGAATACCAAAGGTTTGATGGGGGTAAGTCAAGATATTAGACCAATATTATATACGACATTACTTACTTAATAATTTTTCCAGGTAACTGTTTTGCATGTATATTACATTGATAATGACTTACTTTAAAATTACACAGAGGTACACAGAGAAGTCACAGAGTTACACAGAGCATTGAAATTTTATTAATTATCTCTGTGGTTCTCTGTGACTTCTCTGTGAATCTCTGTGTAACAAAACTATAAAGCATTGATTTAGAAGAAACAAAACAAGCTAAAAAGTTGCCTTTTCTGAATTATTTCCAAACCTGTTTAGGGGATTTAATTTGCAATACTGTTAATGCAAATAGACATACATAAACTATTGCATGGACGAAGATAAAATTTGGGCGCAGATTACACGGAAGATTTCAGGAGAAGATACGTTTGAAGACCGTCAACAAGTAGAGGAATGGCTTTCCAGGAAAGCTGTCAATAAACAAATATACCAGAGTCTCAGTGAACTGTGGAATTCCAGGGATTCCTCTGAAAAGAATTATTATTCATTATTGGAATCGATTAAACGACGAATTACAGTTTACGAGAATCGTCCAAAACGGTTGTTTTACACCATACCCATTTTCAGAGCAGCGGCTATTCTCTTGTTAATTTTGGCGACAAACTTCATGGTATATCTATACAGTAAAAGTTCTAAACCAGAAGTAGTAAGTCAACAGGAAATTACTGTTCCAAGAGGAAACCGCATGAAGTTAACTTTGCCTGATGGTACCTCCATTTGGTTAAACAATGAATCACAACTGAAATATGCGGGCAACTTCAGCAATAACCGGGAAGTTGAACTATCAGGCGAAGCCTATTTTGATGTTCATCATGACGCCAGTCATCCGTTTGTAGTAAAAGTTGGGAAGCAAAAGATTAAAGTATTGGGAACCCGGTTTTCTGTAAATGCTTATCCTGAAGATAAACTGATAGAAACTTCGCTCGTTGAGGGTTCGGTGGCTTTTCAAAGTGAACGCGAGATAAACGGCAGTTCGGAATTCAGGCTAGATCCTGGTTACAGCCTGATTTACAACAAAGAGGACAACAGCATTTCAACACAAAAAATCCAATCATCCTATTTTCAGTATTGGGAGAACGGAGTTTACGCATTTAAGGACGAAAGCTTTGAAAGTCTTTCGCTTAAAATTAAACGCATCTTTAATATTGAAGTGGTTTTTGAAAATGATTTTCTGAAGAAGAAAACCTATACCGGTACGATCAGCATCAACGACAATATATTTACATTCATGGAAGCTATACGTCGCACATCGGTACAACCAATAGAATATAAATTCAATAAAAATATACTGTATGTAAAACTTAAGAAGTAGATAAGTGGAAGATAGAAGATGGAAGACCGAAGACGGAAGATAGAAGATAGAAGACAGAAGACCGAAGTTGGAAGACCGAAGTTGGAAGACCGAACAAAAGAAACAATAGAATCAAAATAACCAATATACAAACAATAGAAACCAAACAAAAGAAACCGAACAACCGAAACAACCGAAACATTTAAAAGAGGCAGAAAATGCGCCAACATTCTCTGCCTCCGGTTAATCCCGATTGACCGGGATTACATTAAATCAATTAATTGCTGGAATTAATTAATAAACTAAACCATTCAAATCTATGAAAAAAAAATCAGGATGGAAAGATAACCTCAGGAATCCTTCCATTCATAAACTAATTCTGATGAGTAAGATCACATTTGTTCTGTTTTTTGTGTGTCTTCTTCAGGTATCGGCTGCCACTTACGGGCAAATGACTAAACTGAACCTAAAAATGACCGATGCGTCGCTTATTGAGGTGTTTGAGAAAATTGAACAACAAAGTGAATTTCGTTTTTTCTACGACAATTCACAACTTGATCTCAAACAGAAAGTAAACATTGATATGAGTGACCGTAAAATTGATGATGTTCTGAATGATGTTTTCAGAAATACAAACATTACGTACGAAGTAATGGATCGTCATATCCTGATTACATCCAAAAGTTCAGCACCTTCAGTGACTGATCAGGATGTTACCAGAGTTAGCGGTGTGGTAACCGGAATCGATAAACTGCCTATTCCGGGCGCTACTGTGAAAGTGAAAGGAACAACAGTTGCCGCCATTACTGATTCGGATGGAAAATATAACCTTGCTATTCCTGCCGGTGGCAAATCCCTTGTCTTTTCGTATATAGGGATGAGCTCAGAGGAAATTCAGATTGGCAACCAGTCGGTTATCAATGTTATCCTGAAGGAAAATGTCATTGGTGTTGATGAAATAGTTGTAATTGGTTATGGTACGGTTAAGAAATCTGATTTAACAGGTTCTGTGGCTGTAGTATCAACAAAAGATTTAAGCAGAAATCCATCTTCAAGTGCAGCTCAATCGCTTCAGGGCAGGGCTCCCGGTGTACTGGTGATTCAAGATGGTGAACCTGGCGGCGGAGCAACAATACGTGTTCGTGGTGTAGGTTCAATCAACAAAGGTTCTGATCCGATTTATATTGTTGATGGAGTTCAAACCGGAGATATCAGTGGTATTCAACCACAGGAAATAGAAACGATGCAAGTACTCAAGGATGCATCAGCTACTGCAATTTATGGAGCGAATGGTTCGAATGGAGTCATCATTGTTACCACTAAAAGAGGTAAATCGGGAAAGGCCCAGGTGAGTCTAAGCACTTATATGGGTGTCAATCTGGCACCAAAGCAGTATGATATGATGAATGCTGATCAATATGCAGCATTCTACACGGCTTTAAAAGGAGATAAACCTGAATATGACCAGGCTTTCCGTGAAAAGTATTACGGACCCGGATGGCAGCAGGGCACGAACTGGCAGGACCAGATGTTTAAAACAGGTCTCAATCAAAACTATCATCTTTCGATTGCAGGAGGAGGTGAAAATAGTAATTACAGCGTTTCACTTGGCTATGTTAATGAAGATGGAACTGTGATTAAGACGAATGCTGAACGCTATACTATTCGAGCAAATTCCGATTTTAAACTTGGAAAACATGTAAAAATGGGTGAAAGTGTAAGCATGAATTATAATATTGGAGAAACACCGGTCACCAATCAAACCGGCATTTATGATCTGATTGCATCGCCTTTGATGAAGATTTATAATTCGTATTATAAAGGTGGATTCGAATCACCCCAAACTATCTACTGGGAAGATGCAAGTGGTAATTTGCAGCAGGGTGCCATACCATCAGGTTATACCGGACCCGTTTATAGCAACACTTTAGGAAATGATAAACCTAATCAGCTTGCGGCTCCTACTTTAGGAAGTAATAAAAGCTATGGTTTGGGAGCCCGGGCCAATGTTTACCTGCAGATTGATTTTACAGATTGGCTGATGTACAAGGTTACACCTGCAGCTGAAGTTGATTATAACCGGAGCAAATACTGGCTACCTCTCTTTACAGGCAACCGTGCTCCGGGAAGCGCATCACTATCAGAAGGCTATGGTGAGAATATCACTTTAAACTTTGAGAATCAACTTTTATTCAATAAAAAAATTAATGGAGTCCATAATATACAGGCAACGGTTGTTAACCAGATTCGTTCGAGTCAAAGCAATAATATTGCAGGTGCCGAAAATGGTTTCGATTTTGAACAGTTGAATACCCTGGCTAACGGGGGAACAGCATCTTCAAGTTTAACCGGTTACAGCTCAGATTACCGGATGTTATCCTACTTAGGAAGGGTCATGTACGATTATAAAGGCAAATATTTTGCTACCGGTTCATTACGTTCTGATGGTGTATCAGTTTTTGCCCCATCGTACAGAAGAGGGAATTTTGCCTCAGCATCAGTAGCATGGAAAATAAACGAAGATTTTCTAAAAGATGTGAAGCAAATTGATGCACTTAAATTACGTTTAGGTTGGGGACAAACAGGTAATTCGGATATTGGGGGTGGTTTTCAGTATCTGGATAAGATTTCGGATAATACTGCATTTTCTCCGGTATTTGGTACAGATCAGCATATTGCAAGAGCTCAATACGTATTTTATGGATTGGCTTCCAAAGATATTCATTGGGAGGCAGCTGAAATGTTAAACCTTGGTCTTGACTTAAATATGTTCAAAAATAAACTTGAGGCAAGTGCAGAGTACTATGTGAAGAAAAATAAAGATTTGTTGGTTGCCTTACCTATTTCTTCAGCCTTTGGCCGACAGGATGGTAATCCATGGTTTAATGCAGGAAATATTGAAAACCGTGGAGTTGAGCTGTCACTGCAATGGAGAGATAAAATTGGTGATTTTAACTATGGTATTACTTCCAATTTCACAACTGTTAAAAATGTAGTCAATTACCTGCCTGTTACAGATATTACAAGCGGAAATAATAGAACCATAGTTGGGCATTCGATTGGAGCCTTGTATGGTTTTGTTTCTGACGGGATTATTCAGTTGAATGATACCTATTACACCAGGGGTGCTGACGGACAATTTCAAAAGGATGCCAATGGTTTCTATACCGGCTATAAATTTGCAACTCATGCCGGGAATACTCCTCAGCCAGGTGACATCAAATACCGCGATTTAAATGGCGATGGTGATGTAACTGACCTGGATAAAACGATAATTGGCAAAACAATTCCAAGTTTTAATTACTCACTTGGATTCGATTGTTCATACAAAAGCTTTGATTTCAGCATCTTCCTCTATGGGGTAGGTGATTTCCAGATTTTTAATGCTCAGAGAGCCAGTTTGTCAAGTATGAACAGTCAGGATATGGATCATAACAAGTTAAATGATTTTGCTCAAAATCACTGGACCCTTGACAATGCTTCTACAACTTATGTTCGGGTAGATGTTTCAAACCGGAACGTCAATGACCGGATTTCTACATTCTGGATCGAAAATGGATCATTTCTCAGGGTGAAGGATATTCAGCTGGGATATACACTTCCGAAAAACAACTGCAGCCGGTTGGGTATTGAAAGTATCAGGATCTATGCCAATGCTTCGAACCTTTGGTGTATTACAGGGTATAAAGGACGGGATCCGGAAGGATTTATTTCAAGTAACCCGTTGAACGGGGGAACTGACAGCGGCAGTTATTCAATGCCACGTACATTAACAGGTGGTTTACAAATTGGATTTTAATTAGAAACTCGAAAAGAAATTACGACTATGAAAAATCTTCTCTATATATTGATTTTAACTTTGGTATTTTCCTCCTGCTCAGATAGTTTTCTGGATACAGAAAATAAAAACAGCCTGGATGTGGGATCCTTTTTTAAAACAGAAAATGATCTTCTGTTAGCCACCAATGCAGCCTATACTCCATTTGCTCATGGCGGAATGTTTGGTCTATTTTATTTGCTTCGGATGAATCAGTTGGATCCTTATGTTTGGCTCGAAACTCCCAAATCGGGTTTTGATCAGATGATTATTAATACTTCTGATTTTTCAGATCCCTGGTCCACTTTATATCTTGGGTTATTCAGGACTTCAGATATCCTTGCCAATATTGACCGCTTGAAGGGCATTGTTGAGCAGACAAAACTTAACCAATACAAAGGGCAGTTAACCGGATTAAGAGGAATGTATTATTTCTATCTGGTTTCCTGGTTCAATGCACCAATCTATTATGATGAAACCAATGTACCCTACAACCCTTTGGTAGGATTGAAGAATGGAACGCCTGAACAGTTCTGGAACAAGCTGGAAGAAGATTTAACTTTTGCAGCAGAGAATCTGCCAGCTTCATGGCCTGATTCAGAAGTAGGCCGATTAACTAAAGGTACTGCAAATGCGGCATTGGGTAAAGCTCTTTTATACAAGCACTACCAGTATTATTTACGATTCGGGAAAGGTGGTACACCTGAGGCAATTGCCAATATTGCAAAAGCAAAGGCTGCTTTTAAAAAGGTAATTGATAGCGGAGTATATGATTTGGTAAAACCTTTGGCTCAAACCAAAGAAGATTATCAGGCTGCCCTGCTTTCTAATTATTCCTATTTGCCAGTTCCCACAATGAATGCAGCCGGTGTTGCCGGTACAACTTTATATCCGGCAGAAAATAACAAAGAGTCAGTATGGGAAATCCAATATAATGACGATAACCGTGCTGCCGGAGGTTGGTTACCTGGTTGGCAATGGGGCGGAAATCTGAATTATGCCTATATGTCTCCTTTGGGTTACCGGAATCTCGAAATTGATCCGACCCTTTGGTACGAGTATGAGACCATTGGCGCACCTGCCGGATACGACCGTGATCCACGTGCTTATGCTACCTGTTATCTGGATGGAGACTATCTCGATTGGAGACCTGAGTCAGGATACAACAGGGGTTTCCAAAGTGCCAGAGATGCAAAGGAAATTGTTTTTCAGAATAAACTTTATATAGGACCGGTGCCAAGTGTGGCTCTTGGATTAAAGAAGTATAATTTTCCGCAGTTTGTTGGAAAATCTTCGCCTAATTCTGCCCCGTTTAATGTACGGGTTATCCGGTTTGCCGATGTGCTGCTGATGTATGCCGAAGCTTGCTATCAGGTAGATAATGACGCTGACGGTTCCGGATTGGCTGCTCTTAATCTCGTAAGGGCCAGGGCAGGAATGCCTGCCGTTGAAACTATAACGCCAGCTGCTATTGTACACGAACGCGCGGTAGAATTGTCAACCGAAGGCCATCGTTACAACGATATTGTTCGTTGGATGTGGGATCCGAATTTCGGAATGGATCTGGCTAAACTTTTCAATAATACGTTTAATAAGGATAAAAACTATTGTTTCCCAATTCCTCAGGCTGACATTGATGCCAATAAGGGAGCTTTGAAGCAAAATCCTGGCTGGTAAAAACCATTTACCATTAGACCATTTACAATTTGAAAAGGCTGGAAATAGTAAATCGTAAATAGTTAAATCGTAAATCATCGTAAATCGTAAATAAAAATACAATACTATGAAAATCATATATAAATTCGTTGCAATAGGGTTTGCTTTGATCATTACTTTCTCTTGTATTAAAGAAAAGATGATCACTCCTGATCCAGGTTTTATTATTACCTTCCAACGTGACGGGATGACAAATGCTTTGGCAGGAACTGCTTTCTATGTTATTCCAACCGGGTCAGGTGAATTTTTTACTCTTTTTGACGGTACGGCAGGGCATGTATGGGGAGAATCCGGTGCCAAAGGAATTGATTTTAACAAAGCTGATTCACTGCAGGTGCAATATAGCACGGCAGGAAAATACAATATAACCGTAGTTACCTCGAGCTCTGGTAATTTTGGAAAAGAATTTTCCAGAAACAGTAAAACCGTTGAGGTGAATGTGGTTGACCAGCGTAATTCGTTTAATGCGTTTAGTATCGGTGGCACAGATGGTAACTTTGCACCCAATAACGAAATCCTGTTCACTGTTCCTGACGTCGTGACCGATTATAATTTTATTGCGACTTTCGGACTTGATTCAAAGGATGCCTCTGCTTATGTAAATGGAGTTTTACAGGTATCCAAAGTAACAGTTAATGACTTCTCGCAGCCTGTAGTTTACACTATAAAATCGGGCAATGGCACGGAGAAGAAATACACCGTTAAATTTTCCACATACCCTTCCTTCACAGAGAAAGCGATAACCAAATTTGCATTGGGAACCGGAGCTAATGGCGAAATCGGAGTTGTTGATGAAGCTGCCAAAACGATTAGTCTAACTGCAAATTTTGCAACTAACCTGGCTTCTGTCCGGTTGGTCCTAACTTCCTCATATGGAAGTACTGTTTTCCTGGACAATGTAATATACTCTGATATGAAGAGTTACGATCTGTCCAGTACCGGGTTGAAGACAATAAAAGTAGTTGCCCAAAATAAATCGGAGGTAACTTATACCTTACAAATTACCTCTGACAACCCTGTTTCCAGGTTTACATTTGCAGGTTTAGTTCCAGCTCCATTAGGCGTAATTGATGCAGTTAAAAAGACCATCACCGTTGATGTATTTCCCGGAACGGACATTACTCAACTGGTCGCTGTTTGGACAGGCAGTCTTGGGAAGGTAACAATTGCAGGTATTCCACAAACTAATGGTGTGACTGTAAATAACTTTTCTACAACTTTAACCTATACTTTCTATAAAGGATTAGCCCCTGGTGAGAGATATAAGGTAACAGTTAATGTTAAATGATGTCCTGACATGGGGTTGCTTTTATGTGGCCATTCATAAAAGACGAATGATTAATTTATTCTATTGCACAACGAGTTAGATATCGTCATTGCGAGGAACGAAGCAATCTATAAATCAACAGATTGATTCTCCCAGGGACTCGGGATCGCAATGACGGCGTTAACTAAACAACATTGATAGATTTATCCATAGAGAAATAAATTAATGTAATTTAAAGAGGTTGATTATTTGATAATTGACCTCTTTTTTTTACTTTGCTAAAGTATATTTTCATCTGACAGCATTTTTCTCCTTTAATGAAAAACATGAATCGAACTGGAAAACATACTGCAAAATATGTGATGAAATAAAATAATATGTGATGAAAATGAAGAATATCGCAAGTCTCAGAATTTATATGATCGGCGCTTTATTGGTGCTGATCATGTCTTTCATTTGTTCTGCACAGATTGCCCCGAAAGTAGCAGTCGTCAGCAATTTGAAAGTTGTTCATCCGCTTGAACAATTAACTGTAGTTTGCAACACAGATGGCATATTATCGGTAACTGATGGCATTGGCCGTGTGTACATGACCTGTAAAGCTGCTCCTGAAATTACTTTCTCTGTTGGTGGATCACTTGGAAAACAAACCATCGAATTAAAAGATACGAAAGGCAAGCTATTGGCAACCTGTTCTTTTATTGTGGATGCCGAAACAAAGATAGATGACGGCGGAAAGATTACTGAATTGTTTAAGCTGTTGTACCAGGGAATGTTGGTTTATTCGCCTACAGGTTACGAAGAAGTAGTTTGGGAAGGAAAAACGTACCGGTACTTTGTAAATTGGGTATTGGATAACAACAATACGATGAAGGGAATGAAGTACTTCAGTCCTTATAGCCGCGACCTGGTTGATTTGTTCCGTGAAACCCAGCAACCGGATGGCCGTATCTGGAGTTTTGTCAATAAAGGCACAGAGTCAGACTATTTTGAAACTGCCTACTCACCGATTAATTGCTTCAGGAAAGACAAAGATGCATTTTTTGTACGTCAGCCCAATGAAAATCATGTGGAATACAATTACGTGAACATGATGTATCAGCATTGGAAAGCCAGTGGCGACAATGAATGGATGATGAAGAATCTGGATTGCGCAGCACGTGCACTTGACTATTGTCTCAAAGATAGTGTGCGTTGGTCGAAGCGGTTTCAACTCCTGAAACGTCCGTATTGTATCGATTCATGGGATTTCCAGGTTGACGATGAATACACCCCGTTTTCGTACCTCAGCCCCACAATGGTTCTGGTGCCTGGGAAAACAAAGTATGGTGTTTTCTTTGGTGATAATACTGGTTATTACGAGGCATGTAATCAGCTGGCTGAAATGTTTGATAATGCCGGAAATGCTGCAAAAAGCGCCCTCTACAGGCAACGGGGGAAGGACATACTTGACCGTTTAATAAAACTTTCATGGAACGGTAAGTTTTTCACTCATTTTATTGATGAAGACCCTTCTGTAATCAGGCATCTGGGTGTTGATGAAAAGTCGCAGATTGCTCAGGGAAACATGTACTCCATTAATCGGGGAATCCCGCATGAAATGGATATAGCCATACTGAAAACATACCTCAATTTAAAAGCTAACCTGCCTGTTGGCTCCCCGGGTGAATGGTATTCAATCTATCCTCCATTCGAAAAAGGGTTTGGCTTGCACAACTCCAAATGGCAATATATGAATGGTGGCGTTGCTGGTCATGGTGCAGGTGAATTGGCTCGTGGTGCATATGAGAATGGATATGAAGATTATGCTTCCGACATTCTTTATCGATTACTTGATTTAGGCCAAAAACACGGTAACAAGATCTGGTTTTCATACACTGGTTCAATTCCTGCTCCACCTGCAAAACCAAATTATAAAACCATTGATTTGACTTCTTTGGCCAATATGGATCTTTGGGATAAAGGTGGGAAAAATGTTTTCCCCTGGATGAATGCCAATCGCACCGGGAATGATATGAGAGGATTGCCAACAGGGGATCAGACTTTTAATGATATCCGGTTCAAGGTGATAAATCCTGATTTGAATCAACGTAAATCCGCTGTAGCCATTTCCATTCTGCCTGGTTTCCAAAGGCAAACTGAAGTAGCCATCAATGATTCAGCAAAAACGGTTTACCTGCTTCATTCTTCCTCTGACAACGTACCGAGTAATGTTGCCGGTGCAATTAGTTTCATTTACACAGATGGGACTGAAGCATCACAATACCTGATGAAGGGCAAAGAAGTAACCAACTGGTGGTTTTCGAGCCTTAATACGGATAGGTCAGGCGTTGCCTGGTCGGGACCAAATCCGGTAAGCACAAAGGTTGGAGTTTGCTGGGCTGCTATTGATAATCCGAAACCGGATAAGAAAATTGCCAAACTTATATTTCATGCCCCATTGGAAGGAGGAATCTATGTAGTCTTGGGCATTACACTCGCTGATAAGATACATTATATCAAACCAAAAGCAGAATCGTTTGGCGGCCCCGACAATTGGGCTGCAGCTCTTGGAATGGCCGCTTTAATCGAAGGTTTGGCTGGTGTTCAAAACAGTGGTCTGGCATATAGTGAAGTAAAACTGTCTCCCCGCTGGTCCCGATGTATATCGGGATCGGCTTCAGTCGATTCGGTCAGCGTAACATCAAGGTTTGCTGCCTCAGATGGCTACCTTGCTTACCAATACCGAAATTTCGCTGACAAGAAGCAAATGCAGATCCGGTTTACCGGAAGCGGAAAAACCATCAGTGTTCATCTGCTATTGCCAAAGGGAGTTTCGTCTGCAAGTTCAGTGATGACCGAAGGACAAAATGTATCCTTTAACAGTTCTAAAATAGAGAACTCCTGCTATGTTGATTTTAAACTTAAACTGCCGGATGTACAAAATGTTACAGTTAAGTATAATTTATTAGGTCAATAACTTGTTCACAAATTTGACAGGCTTGTCTTTGTTCCGTTAATACAGAATAAACGTGGTGTTATCTGTTTATTCTTATTGCTTTTTCTTAAATTTATAGCCTAAACTAATGACAACCTGAAATGAGAAAAAAAACACCCGCCTGCCCAGAGCAGACCCGTCTGCCTCTGATAGTCCAACAGGAAGGGCAGACAGTAATCCTTCCATCGTTTTGCATTCAATGGTCAAACGTTAAATTAAAGACGGCTTTTGTTGTTTTGGTCTGTCTGATAACAATCCTTACTACAGGCGGGCCTGTTTATTCGATGGGAAAGACCGCTACCGTTACCAAATACGAGGCAGAAGATGCCATTCTAACGGGAGTAAGTATTGCCAATACGATTCCCGGCTATTCCGGGACCGGATACATGGATGGGGGGACGATGGATGCTGACGGTGATCAGATCACCTTTATCGTTACGGTTGCCACAACAGCATCGTATCCATTGGTGATCAGGTTCCTGAATAGTTGCGGAGCCTGCGAAAAGGATCAGAATGTTTCCATCAATGGCGGACCCAATGCCTATACAGCCTTTATCGGAACATCGTCCACGTGGCAGGATCTGAATTACGGATATATCAACCTGAAGGCAGGGAGCAATACCATCACGATTTCGAAAAGCTGGGGTTGGACCAGTATTGACTACATCACGATTGGTGATAACGATGTTACCGCACCAACTGCACCGGTCAACCTGAAATTCGGTAGTGTGACCCAGACTTCGTTCAGTTTGTCGTGGGACGCCTCAACTGATAATGTTGGCGTTTCAGGATATGATATTTACTTTGGAAATACATTAAAGGCTTCAACAACAACGACATCATACACCATTACAGGACTGACCTGTAATACGAACTATCCAAATATTACCGTAAAAGCCAGGGATGTTGCCGGTAATATATCGGATGCCAGCAATGCCGTATCGGTCACAACAAGTGTATGTGCACAATATTCATTAACCGTCAATAATGGAAGTGGCAGTGGTTCATATAATTCAGGAGCTATTGTAGCTATAACAGCGAACCCTGCACCTTCAGGGCAGCTATTTGATCATTGGACTGGATCGACCTCCATTGCAAATATCAATTTGGCAATTACTACACTGACTATGCCTGAGGCAGTCACTGAAATAACTGCGACCTATAAGGATATTAATCCGGCCTTATTGCTTGATCCGAATGCGACGGCTGAAACGGTAAACCTGTGGAATTACCTGAAATCGATTTATGGTCAGAAGATGCTTACCGGCTGCTGGACAGAAACACAGTTTGGAGGCAATGCCAAAGTGGTCAGTTGTACCGGAAAGACGCCCGCCATCTGGGGTCAGGACATGAACAGCTGGTATAGCAGCAGAACCGATCAGAACTGGATCAACACCTGGAACAGTAACATTGCAGGTTTTAAAACAGCATACGGCCGGGGGCAGATTATCCAGCTCAACTGGCACTGGCAAATGCCTTCAAGCAAAGTGAACGGAGTGTACACCCGGGATGCATGGGGAAAGAATGCCAGTGGAGTTTCACAGATGATGACCACCCAGCAGTGGAGCGATATTGTCACTCCCGGAACAGCCTTATACAACACTATGATTGAGGATATTGATTACCATGTGGTTAATTTCCTAAAGAAGCTGGTGGACAAGAATGGTATACCTATACCTATCCTCTTTCGTCCGATGCATGAGATTGATGGTGGATGGTTTTGGTGGACCTGTACTACCGATCCCACTAAAACGGCTAAACTATACAAGATACTGCAGGACCGGATCATCAATTACCACGGCTGCCATAACCTCATCTGGATTTACAACCCGGGAGTTATCTGCGATGGCGGAAGCTGGCCTCCTTATCAGGCCTCCGAATTTGCAAGACGCAAGGCATTCTATCCGGGTGACGCTTTTTGTGATCTGGCGGGTATCGATTTATATGATTTCGATCCTGAAGTCAGAGGGACCTATAGCAGTACCGGGAAGACCTACCGGGATGCCTGGAATGTGATGAAAGCCATCACATCAACCAAAATGATAGCTTTATGCGAATCGGAAGGATTGCCTGATGAGGTCAGAAGCTTTAACGATCCGACCTTTGCACCCTGGTTGTATTGCCTGCCCTGGTATTCGGAAAATTATTCAGACGCAACAGCAGGCTTAACAAGGGACTTATGTGCCTGGAATGCCATTCAGTTTAAAAGCGCCTATGTCATCAATGCCGGTGATTTTAACATTACTTCAACGGATACTCATCTTGCAGTGGAACAGCAGGGGATAGGGATCTATCCAAATCCTGCAGGGGATAAACTGAATCTTGTATTACCTGAAAATACCAGTAAAATTGAACTATACGATATGAACGGCAGCGTCCTGTTGAAACGGGAAACGGTATCTGTAAACCAAACGCTGGATATCAGTAACTTTAAGCCGGGGGTTTATATTCTTAAAGCGATAGGGATAAATGGCAATAGTTATTCATCGAAAATTATAAAACAATGAGTCTACTACGAAAGCTCTCTAATCAACATTAAACGCGAAGACACGAAGACACGAAGAAACTAAGTAATACAACATATTGAGCATCTTTATTTTATCCCGATTAATCGGGATTATTTCTTTGCGTCTTTTTGTCTTCGCGTTAAAATTGACTTTTCGGAGCAGACTCAACAATAGTTTCCTAAACTAAAGACCTAAACTATGAGAACTTTATTTGCTTTTTGCCTGATTTTGTTTGCACGAAGTGTTTTTTCACAAGTTACCACCTGGCAGGCTCCTGAAGGCTTTGCCTCCAATGCCTATTACAGTGTTAAAGTAAATGGAACATCTGTGCCGGTTTACGATACTCCTATTGCCTCGTATGCCGTATTTGATTTTTCAGGAGAGGTAAATGTTGAAGTAAACACCATGTTTGATGTCCGCTGGGTCGATATCAGGCCTTTAAGAACGGGGTTGAAACCAAGCTACACGGGCGATAATTCATTCAGTTTTAAACTGAAACAGCCGGAGAACCTAAGCCTTGAATTAAACGGTCGGATCAGGCAGCAACCTCTGTTTATTCTGGCCGGAAAGCCCGAAGTGAATCGTCCGTCCAGGACTGATAAGAATGTGATTTGGTTTGAAGGAGGTAAGCTTTACAAGGATGTGAAGCTTGAATTGCAGGATAACCAGACGGTCTATATTGAGGGCGGAGCTGTTGTTCAGGGCTATATTTTTGCCAAAGGGAAAAAGAATATCCGTATCTGCGGACGCGGAATAATGGATGGTTCTTTGAATAAAGACAATCCTGCCTGCGACAACCGGTTCATCGATCTAAGGGATTGTGAGAGCATCACGATTGAAGATATCAATTTGCACAACGGAACCACCTGGCAGGTGGCTCTTTTTCACTGCAACAAGGTAAAGATAAACGGTATCAAGATCGTCAGTGAAAGCGGCAGCGATGACGGGATGGACATATTCCGCTGTACCAATGTAGTTGTTGACGGTGTCTTTGCTCACACCAAAGACGATTGTATTGCCATCAAATCAGGAGGCGACTATCCGGCTGACCAGCCTACTGATAACATTTTGGTTAAGAACTGTGTGTTTTGGAATTCGATCTGGGGCAATGGCATCGAGATCGGCTTTGAATTATATTCTGCAGAGGTAAAAAATATCCGTTTTGAAAATATAGACGTCATTCATGTGGAAGACGGCGCAACCATGAGTATTCACAATGCCGGGCAGGCACATGTTCACGATGTGATTTTCGACAATATACGGATCGAAGACAGCCGGCAAAAGCTGATCGATGTAGCCATCTTCTTTTCGAGGTGGGGACCCGATGGCATTCAGGATCCGGAGTTTATCAAGAAAAACTACCTATGGGGAGCCTGGGACGGAGTTCAGAAAATACCGGAAGGAAAAGAGGCTTATCACAGTCAGTTTAGGGGAAAGGTGAGTAATATCTTGTTTAAGAATATACAGGTCGTTGGCGGATTGATGCCATTCTCGGTGTTTCACGGATTTGACAAGGAGAAGAATGTATCGGGTATTCAGATTGAAAACCTGACTTATATGGGCAAGAAGCTGACTGACCTGGAAAGTGCAAAAATAAGGTTAAGCAATACCGTTGATCTTAAGATTAAATAATCTGATTACAAACCACCTGACATGAAATCAAAACAGCATATCCTTCTTTTATTCAGTATTATCTTATTTGTATCATGCAATTCCAGGATCAAGGAACCCACACGGAATCAGGATATTCTTCAGGCAAACATACTCCAGGGATGGAATACCTGGAACAACCCTAACCTTTTATCTTTTGTGAAAATGCCTGAGGGTTTTTCACTCAGGGTGACTTACCGAAAAAAGGGGGGCGGTCCTTATTGGGTGGATCAGGCTTATATTACTGGGGCGAATGTTAATTTTCAGGAGAAAATCACTCCTGTTGCCCATGCATACGATGGCAGTTATATTTCGATGAAACTAAAGTGGGCTGGAATGAAGTCAACAATCACCGCCGTACATGATGGGGCTGACCTGTTGATATTGGTTACACCCGACAGTTTACCTGCACAACCGCATTGTCTGGTTCTTGAAGCGGGAATCCTCTGGAATCAGTCGGAAGGGAAGATAACCAGCAAGACCGATCGAATAGAAGCTGAACTAACCAGCGGGAAGATCACTGTTCATAGCACCAATAAGCCTGTAGATCTAAGATTTCCATTACCGACGGCTCACCTCTGTTTTGAATCTGATCACGAAAACGCATTTTATACCGGTAAAGAGCGAAGCATGGAGGAAATAAAAGCGATCGTGGAACGGGAAAAGCACAAGTTTGAATCGGGTAAGGATCAATACAAGGAACTGGCTGAGGCATATGAGGCCATGCAATCGGTACTGTCGTGGAACCTGTTTTACGATGCCCAGAATAAACGGGCCATCACTTCGGTAAGCAGGGTATGGAACGAGGCATGGGGCGGATATATTATTTTTGATTGGGACACCTATTTTGCTGCACTCATGTTGTCAATGGACCAGAAAGATCTGGCCTATTCCAATGCCATAGCCATAACCAACAGCATTACCGACAGGGGTTTTATTCCCAACGTGGATGCCTCATTTGGAGTAAAATCATTCGACCGTTCGCAACCGCCAGTTGGGAGTATGGTCTGTAAACTCATCTACGACCGGTATCAGGAGAAATGGTTTCTTCAGGCAGTATATGATAATTTGTTGATTTGGAACCGGTGGAGGGACAAGAACCGAAATAACCAGGGATTCCTATCCTGGGGATCAGATCCACACCCGAAAGGAATGGATCACCCAAATTCAAAAGGTGCAGCCATGCTTGAATCAGGACTTGACAACTCACCCCTTTTTGAAGATGCAGGCTATAATACCAAAAATCACACACTGGAACTGGCTGATGCCGGTTTGATGGGACTATATGTGGCCGACTGCAATTATTTATCGCAGATCGCCCTCATTCTTGGAAAGGAAGAAGATGCGAAAGAATTGAAAACAAGATCTTCGCAGTATGGAAAGAAATTAATGGAACTTTGGGACGATAACACTGGTATCTTCAGGGATAAATATACCGACCGGAATGAATTCAGCAAACATCTCGCACCCACGAATTTCTACCCTTTAATTGCAGGAGTGGCCACACAGGAACAGGCTGAACGGATGATCAAAGAACATTTTATGAATCCGAATGAGTTTTACGGTGACTGGATGATGCCATCCATTGCAAGGAATGACCCGGCTTTTAAAGATAACAGTTACTGGCGCGGCCGCATTTGGGCCCCTATGAATTTTCTGGTATACATGGGACTGCGAAATTACAAGTTGCCGGAAGCAAGAAAAGCACTGGTCGATAAATCGCTTGCACTTCTCCTGAACGAATGGAGGAAAAACAGGCACGTTCACGAAAATTATAATTCGGTTACCGGTGCAGGGGCTGATGTCAGCAACAGCGATGCATTTTATTCCTGGGGTGGTCTGTTGGGATTCATTCCCCTGATGGATAAAGGATATTACAATAAATAAATAGTATTAAACTTTATAAATATGGTTGTTCGGTTTGCAATCTTCATATTCCTGTATGGGTTTTTTATCCTGCAGCAAACAGTTACTGTTTACGCTCAATCATCCGTAAAAGAGTCAGTCATTCAGGAAAAGCTACTTTACCATCCCATTCATCTGAATTCCGCTGATCAGACTATTCTGCCATGGTATTCGACTGATTTGGGGAAATCGTATGATTTCGTAATAGAGAAAGTATGGAATTTCTGGAACACCATGCGAACCGACAAGAATGGTTTGCCCTATTACATGAATCACCAGGTTTGGAGAGGTGATTTTAACGACCGGCGTGGCATTGGTGGTGATCAGTTTTCCATGGCATTATCATCATGGAACCTTCTTTATGGGTATTCAGGCCATGAGGCAGTGAAAGAAGAAATGAAATATATAGCCGATTATTACCTCACGCATTCACTTTCGCCTGCTGATGCTGCCTGGCCGAATATTCCCTATCCATACAATTCTCTGATCTATTCGGGATTTTACGATGGCGACATGGTGATCGGCAAGGACTTTACCCAGCCCGACAAGGCCGGTTCATTCGGATTTGAATTGGTGAAACTGTATAAGATGACAACTACAACTACTTATCCGAACATTACCGATAAACGTTATCTGGATTCAGCGATAAAAATTGCCAATACCCTATCGAAGCAGATCAGGAAGGGAGATGAAAACAATTCGCCACTGCCGTTTAAAGTGAATGCCATTACCGGGGAAATCGGACGGTTAAAAAACAATACAGGAGATGGAAAAGAAAATCAGTTAAGCAGCTATACCAGTAATTGGTCTGGAACCATGGAGTTGTTTCTCAATTTGATCGATCTAAAGGTTGGCGATGATGAGAATTACAAGAAATCGTTTGCTGTTTTATTGAACTGGATGAAGGACTATCCATTGAAAACAAACAAATGGGGACCGTTTTTTGAAGATGTTCCCGGATGGAGCGATACGCAAATCAATGCGGTCACATTTGCCCAGTTTATGATGAACCATCAGGAATATTTCCCGGATTGGAAATCAGAAGTAAAAGGAATTTTCAATTGGGTATATCGGACACTCGGGAATAAAGAATGGGAAAAATATGGCGTAATTGTAGTGAATGAACAAACGGCTTACCGTGTTCCCGGAAACAGCCACAGTTCCAGACAAGCCTCGGCAAATTTGCAGTATGCCAGTCTTACAGGTGACAATTCCTCAGTTAAAAATTCCATTCTCACCCTGAATTGGGCGACTTATATGGTTGATGATGATGGCAAAAACTGTTACCCGCGTGACGAAGTTTGGATGACTGATGGGTACGGTGATTATGTACGGCATTTCCTTCGGTCCATGTCTTATTGGCCTGAGTTGGCTCCTGACAGTCAAAATCATCTGCTAAGTTCCACTTCAGTAATTCAATTGATGGAATATCCTCCCTTTCTCAATAAGTATTCCTGGTCTGATATCCCGGCAAATGAGGTAAAAACAACCCTGATGAATTACTGTACTTTTGATGAAAAATCAAATGAAATAATACGGTTAACGCAAAAACCCCGGGCAGTACTGGTTAATAAAAATAAAATTCAGGAAGCAGATCAGGCTCGACTGCAAGGGCAGGAAGAAATGGAAGGCTGGAGCTGGAAACCGATGGATAAGGGTGGAGTTCTGACAATCAGGCATCTGTCAGGAAATAGAATTGCAGTCCTTGGGGAATGATATCAGGTGAAGATTCCCTTAATATGCCTTTGAAAATAAGAATTTGATGAACTAATCTAAATATTTTAACAATGAAAGTGTTCCTAAAATCAACTATTCTGTTTGTGCTGTTATTTATTAATATTTTAGTGTACGGACAAGACTATGTTCTGTCCCTCTATCAGGGAAAAATCCCTAATTCGAAGAATACTGGACAGAAAGAGAAGATAGAAAAATCGGACATTGTCCTGATCAGCAATGTTCAAGATCCCGATATTGCTGTTTATCTGCCCAGTAAGCGTTTTGCCACAGGGCAGGCTGTAGTGATCTGTCCCGGCGGAGGCTATTGGGTATTGGCTTACGACCTCGAAGGAACCGATGTTGCCAAATATCTCAATTCAATTGGTGTGGCCGGAATTGTTCTGAAATACCGTTTGCCCACATACGGAAACTGTATTGAACCTCACAAAGCCCCTTTAATGGATGCTCAACGCGCCATGCGTCTGGTTCGTTCAAATGCCAAAGCCTGGAGCATAGATTCCACTAAAATAGGGATTATGGGCTTCTCTGCAGGAGGTCATCTGGCATCAACGCTTGGGACTCATTTTGATTTAGGGGACAAGAATTCGACCGATGTGGTGGAACAGAAAAGTTGCCGTCCTGATTTTATGATCCTGATGTACCCGGTCATTTCGTTTACTGCCGATTGTACCCATACCGGTTCGCGTGAGGCCCTGCTGGGAAAGAATCCGGATAAGGCTCTGGTTAACTATTATTCCAATGAACTACAGGTTCAGGATAATACCCCTCCGGCATTTATTGCCCAGGCGGACAATGATACAGGTGTCCCCATTGAAAATTCTCTGCTTATGTACCAGGCGCTTCGCAAGAAAAAGATCCCTGCTGAATTGCACATTTTATCGGAAGGTGAGCATGGATTTGGACTGTCTGTCAACAATGAACATGTTGCTTCATGGACCAATAGTCTGCGACTGTGGCTGAAGGGACTGAATAAGAAATAAAATAAACTACCTGAAATAGTCATGCAAAAACTAATTGACGAAATAAAGAAGACCAGTGGTGATATGGCCCGACGGGGATGGGCAGAGTCCAACGGTGGGAATATCAGCCTGAGGTTGAACGAGGAAAATTATGCCTTTTTTGATGAGTTTATGCCCAAATCGGAGATGCTCCGGCTACCTATGGCAATGCCCGAAATTGCAGGTGAACGATTCCTTGTAACCGGAACGGGCCGTTTCCTTCGCAACATTGAGGTATTTCCTGAGAAGAATATTGGAGTCATTGAGATTGACAAAACCGGTGAATCCTGGCAGTTGCTATGGGGCTATGAGCCAGTAGGGGCTCCAACCTCAGAACTTCCTTCTCATTTGTTGTCGCACTGCCGGATCAAAGAGAAATCAAATAACCAGTCGTTTGCATTCATACATACCCATCCCAATAGTGTGATTGCCCTCACTTATGCGGTGGCCAATCTGGATACCAAAAGTCTGAGCAAGTTGCTCTGGCAGAGTCATGCTGAATGTGTGGTTGTTTTTCCGCAAGGTATTGAATTTTTGCCCTGGATGATGGCTGGAAGCATGGATTTGGGAAGAGCAACTGCCGATGCCATGTCCAGAAGAAACCTTGCTGTTTGGCAGTTTCACGGTATATGCGGTTGTGGAAGAAACCTGGATGAAGCCTATGGCCGTATTGATGTGGCCGAAAAAGCAGCTGAGATCTGTCTGCGAGTTATGGCGGCCGGAGGTGTAAAGCAGACCCTGAGCGATGCCCAATTGCGGGCTATTGCTGCCAATTTTTATTGCCCGTTGGATGAGTCTTTGGTTTAAAGGGTGGTGAGGATTGTAAGGATTATTAATGTTTTTGTATATTGTAAGTTGAGCAAGCAAGTTCAACCTTTAACAATAGAAACAAATCAGACAAAAGAAACACTTTAAACTCTTTCTAATTGAATATCAATATGAAATCCAATTTTATTCTACTATTCTTCATTCTGTTTATTAATTTGCCAGTCGACGCAAGGGATTACAATATCCTTGATTTTGGTGCAATAAATGGTAAACTGTCAACCATAGCCATTCAAAAAGCTGTGGAAGAATGTTATTCTGCAGGGGGCGGACGGGTGGTTGTTCCAACCGGAATATTTGTTACTGGCAGTTTTATTCTTAAAAGTAATGTGAACTTGTATCTTGAACAAGGTGCTGAAATTTCAGGAAGCGATAATATTAAGGATTACACGGCTGGCGATATAAACCATGGATTGATCTATTGTGAGGATGCTATCAATGTATCAATTTCAGGATCGGGAACGATCAATGGGAACGGCACGAAGTTTTATAAGCCTGATAAGACACAAGGTTCATCAGAGTTTGATAAAAGTGTTATCCGTCAAAAGGAGAACTATATGCCCGAGGGGACTTTCTTTACGGATGGCCCGCTTGTGAGAATTTCCAATCCGGGTATATGCCTTTCATTTTTCAATTGTACCAATGTTTCAATTACCGGTATCATCCTTAAAGATACCCCGTATTGGGCCACCCGTTTTAATTATTGCGACGGCCTGCTGATTGATGGGATTACCATTCTGAACAATGCGCTTGTGCCCAACAATGATGGTATTCATTGCTCAACCTCAAGAAACATCCGGATATCTAACTGTAACGTTGTTGCCGGCGATGATGCCATTGTGGTAACCGGCTTCTCGAAAGATACTGAGGTTTCAGGCTATAACTCATCGGAGCAGGATAATCATTTGTATGGCAACAAGACCGTATACGCAGAAAATGTAACGGTTACCAATTGTCAGCTTAAATCCAGTTCCGTTGGTATCCGAATTGGATATGGTCAGCATCCCATTCGGAGATGTACCTTTTCAAATATAGTAATCTACGATTCACAAAGGGGCATTGGTATATTTGCCCATGATGCCAGTAACATTGAAGACCTTATTTTTACGGATATCATCATCGAAACCCGCCTGTTCAACGGACAGTGGTGGGGCCATGGCGAACCGATTCATTTATCCAGTGTTTCCCGATTTCCCGGGCAGATGGCTGGGCAAATTAAGAATGTACAGTTCAACAACATCAACGCCATTGGAGAGCAGGGAATACTGGTCTATGGACTAAAGGAAAGTCCGATGGAGAATATACAATTCAACAATGTGCAACTCCGCATGAGGAAAGGGAAAGAAACCATGGATTATGGCGGCAACTTTGATCTTCGGCCTGCTGCCCAAAGTTCGATGAAAATGTTTGAGCATGATATTCCGGGAATTTATGCACAGAATGTGAATAATCTATCCATTCGTAACTTTAACCTGAGCTGGAATAATGATCTGCCTGACTTCTTTACTCATGGGATCGAATGTAAGGATGTCAGTGAATTACTGATCACTGACTTTGTTGGAACTGGAAATCCGAATGCAAAGGGTAGTCAGAAAATGAAGCTGGAGAATTCTATCTATAGAAAGTCAGAAAAATGATTGACTATTTTTATATTACAAGAACTGTTTCCATTAATTTAGGAGCATAATTTGATATCAAAATCAATAAACCTAAAATAACCGACAACTATGAGAAAACAAATTTTATCACTCCTTGTATTGTGTTTATTCACCACATCATTTTTACTGGCTCAGGGCAGTAAAGTTTCCGATAACCTTTCTATGACGAGTAAGATCCTTAAAATGGATCGGAAGTATGCCATTTACCTGCCCGCTGATTATGAAACTTCGGGACGCAGCTATCCTGTTTTGTATTTGCTGCATGGGGCTGGTGACGATCAAATCGGCTGGGTTCAGTTTGGCGAAGTGCAACACATTACAGATAAAGCTACACTGGAAGGGAAATGTACAGCCATGATTATTGTGATGCCCGATGGGAACACGGGTCAGCGTGGTTATTTCAACAGCCCTAAGGGTGATTGGAACTACGAAGATTTTTTCTTTTCTGAATTTATGCCCTATATTGAAAAGACTTACCGGATCAGGGCCGAGAAAAGATATCGTGCCATTTCAGGATTATCGATGGGTGGTGGTGGAACGTTTATGTATGCCCTTCATCATCCTGAATTGTTTTCTTCGGCTTGCCCACTGAGTGCAGCTGTTGGAGCTCTTACCCTGGAAGAAGCAAGTTCACATCTAAAAAAACAATATCCTGATATTACAGATGCTGACATCGCAAAGAACTTCAGTAGTCTGAGTGCCCTGGAGCTGATCAATAATATGCCTGAAGACCAGAAGAAGGCTGTCCGTTGGTATATCGATTGTGGTGATGACGATTTTTTGTATGAAGGAAATTGTCTTGCTCATATTGCCATGCGCAAGAAAGATATCCCTCATGAATTCCGAATCCGCGACGGTGCTCACAACTGGACCTACTGGAGAGAAGCTCTGCCAACTGTATTAGAATTCGTTTCTCAGTCGTTTCATCAGTTTTAGAACCCATATCCTATGGTTAGATTATTTCAACTTTTGATTCTTTTTGGATGTCTGTTTTCAGGTCAGGCTTCAGCATACGAGGTTATGACCTGGGTTTCGTCCAGCTATATCAAAGAATCAAAAATTGTTTTGGAATCCTCCTACGGTGGTATCCCCGTGAAAAGTGCCCTTTCAAGGGTGGGTCTGCAATTTTGGGAAATCAGTTCCAAAAGTACTGTTAGCTTGACTAATTCTACTGATGCCGATGTTCGGTGGTTCGCCGACTGGGGGAAAAGAAACAATACAGGAATATTATTAACCGTAATCAATTATGGATTAACAGAGCACAATTATAATGGCTTCGATTGGACCCTCGTAAGGTCAGCCTGCTATGGCACACAGGGGAGTACAATGATTGTCAATCTCCTTGCTGAAGTGGTTAAGTATGATCTGGCAGGGATAGATCTCGATTTCGAAGGAGAAGATGCCCAGGGTGGACCTTTTACGAATGATGACAAGCTAAAATATGCAGTGTTCGTCAATAATCTTTGCGACTCTCTTCATTCCAGAGGAAAGATTTGTACCATTGATTCGTATCCGGGGAACGACTATGGAGCACCAAAACCTAACTGGTGGAGTTCATGGAAAGGTAGGATTGACGCTATTCATACCATGGGCTATACTTCATCTTACTGGAGCAGTCCGACAGATATTAGTTACCAGGGTGAGCAGAATTTTGCAATTAAAGCTGGTATTGAACCGCAGAAAGTCCTGATGGGGATGCCTATGTGGGTCAATAATTGGGCAGGAAATGATAACAATACAGGTACATCCAATATTGAGAACCTGAATTTTATTCACAATTGTCTGCAGTACCCAACAGGGATTTCATTATGGGATATTCATACTCCAGTTGATGTGATTAATGGAACAACCATTCACCCATGGACCTCTGGTTCCGTATGGAAATTGATAAAAGCCATTCACGACGGTGAGGTTTCCGATATCACCCAATGCCCGTCATATCCCGGATTAGGTAAGATAATCGACGATATGAGCAACATTGGGATAAACCTTAAAGGAGGAACCTGGAGCGCATTTAGCGACAATTGGTCCCGCTCCGCGGCTGACCAGGCAAATTCAACCAAGGTGCTGACGTCAAACCGATCCTTCGACATGGCTTTGCAATATGGCACCTATGGAGACATAGCCCCTGGATATATGCCAGATCCTGTATCAGGTATGGAATTGAAAAGTATCATAAAAACGTTCAGCAGAGTGGGTGCAGATGGTGCTGAAGCCGGATTTGTGATGAACTTCATGCCTGTTGACCGCTCACTGGATACAACTGCACAGGCCTGGGAGATTGCAAAAGTTGGTGTCGAAAGAGATCTTTCTGCCTATAAAAAGCTGGTGGTTGGTGCTCAGGGAACTGCCGGTAAAAATATCCGCATATTTTTAAGAACTAAAGTACAACTGGCCGTTTACGACCCAGGCTATGGCGGTTATTTTACCTGTTCCGGTAAGTATGAAGATTTTGAACTACCTTTTACCTTGCTAAAACCTATTTGGGGCAGCGGGCCATTAGGTTTTGATGCTAAACATGCACTTCAGCTCACGATCGAATATGTTGACCTTGCACCCCCCAGCGAACTTGCCCTCAACATTGCAGGAGTAGCTGTCGATACCAGTGTGGTTAGCATCAGACACCTGATTTCGACACAGGCTGAGCAAAATAGTCCCGAGTACTCGGGACCATTTTACCAACTCAGGTCTGATGGGATATATTTCAATTCTGCTGAAAAAACCACTGTCAATTTGTATTCAATGGAAGGAAGGTTATTAATGAATTCAACATTTAATAGCGATTATCTGAATTGGGGATCAACTCTCCTTTCAGGAGTGTATATTGTCAGGATACAACGAACAAAACAGACCTTTGCTGAGAAAATAATAATTTCAAAATAAGTAATCTTTTAGCTAACTTTTATCTCCACATAAGCTGTATTTTAAGACCTTTAACGATGAGAATATTTTTACTGCTGGTAAGTTTAATCATTTCAATAGAAGCATATAGTTTTAAATCAAAAGATACTAAGACTTCCATGACAAATGAATCAGACAGTCAGATTGCCTTCAATCGGAATCTCATTCTGGGCAGGGGGATTAACTTTGGCAATGCCCTCGAAGCGCCCTCTGAAGGTGAATGGGGTCTAACGATTAAAGAATCGTATATTCAGGAAGTAAAAGATGCAGGGTTTAATTCCGTTCGCATTCCCATTTGCTGGTCGGCACACACCAATTATACCGCTCCATATTCAATTGATGCGGTATTCCTTAATAGGGTGGATACAGTTGTAAATTGGTGCACCAGTAGGGGGCTTGCCGTGATAATCACCATTCATCATTTCAACGATCTATACGATAATCCTGATAGTCAAATCTATCAGAGCATGTTACTGGCTATATGGCAGCAATTGAGCGTGCATTATAAAAGTACTAATCCTGATAAACTGTTTTTTGAGGTACTCAATGAACCGCATAGCAACCTGACTGCCGAAAAGTGGAACATCCTGATTCCATCAATACTGCAAACAATCCGAAAGATTGACAAGGAGCGCACGCTGATTATAGATGTTCCCGATTATGGATATCACGAATCGATTGGCAAACTTGTGATTCCTGAAAGTGAGAACAATGTAATCGTGAGTGTACGATATTATCTGCCTTATCCGTTTACACACCAGGGGGCTCATTGGGCAGAAGGTTCAGCCAAATGGTTAGGAACCACCTGGACTGCCACTCCGGAACAAAAGAATACGGTGGAATCAGATATGTTGAAGATTCAAAGTTGGGCAAAAGAGCATCATCGCCCTGTTACCATTGGAGAATTTGGGGCAATTCTGTATGCTGATGCAACAAACAGGCTAATATGGACCGACTATGTTACACGAAGCTTTGAATTGCATAACTTTAGCTGGAGTTATTTCGATTTTGGAGTTATCTTTAAGGCGTATGATATTGAAAAAAACGTTTGGCTAAAAGGTTTCCCTAAAGCATTGATTCATCAGTCAAAATAAAATCTATTCATCACCTAAATAAATAAACACTATGAAAACATCACGTAGGTCATTTATTCAAAACAGTGCAGTTCTGATTGCAGGAACCGCACTCTTGTCAAAAACTGCATGGGCTGCTCCCGCTAAACCGGGATCAGAAATTCTCGGGGTTCAACTCTATTCTGTCCGCGATGACATGATGAAAGATCCACTTGGAACCCTTACCCAGGTTGCGAAGATAGGCTATAAGAATGTAGAGCATGCCAACTACATCGACCGGAAATTCTATGGCTACACCCCCACCGATTTTAAGAAAGTACTTACCGATCTGGGCATGAAAATGCCTAGCGGCCATACGGTCATGGGTAAAGATCATTGGGATAATACCAAAAAGGATTTTACCGATGCATGGAAACAAACGGTTGAAGATGCCGCTTTTATGGGCCAGAAGTATGTCATCAGTCCATGGATAGACGAGAGTGTACGTAAGAACTATGACGATCTGATGCATCATATGGAGATTTTCAATAAGTGTGGTGAATTGTGTCAAAAATCAGGAATGAAGTTTGCCTACCATAACCATTGGTTCGAATTCAACGAAAAACTGAATAATACCCGCATATTTGATCTGATGATGAAGAAGATTGACTTTAACCTGGTTGCCTTGCAGCTGGATATTGGCAATATGTATATTGGCGGAGCAAAAGCAGCTGATGTCTTGAATCAATATCCCGGCAAGTTTGAGCTGATTCATGTCAAGGATGAAATCCCGTCTACCAACGAAGAGAAATTCGAAAGTTGCGTTCTCGGCAAAGGGATCATTCATTCCAAAGAAGTCATCGATCTTAGCCGCAAGCAGGGTGCTAAAGTCTTTATTGTTGAACAGGAATCCTATCAAAAACAAACCCCGGTTCAAAGCATTAAAGAAGACTTCGAAGTAATGAAGAAATGGGGCTATTAGTTTAAAGAAATGTTTCTATTGTTTGTAAAGTTGCTATAGTTTCTACAGTTGAAAATGTTAATAAGCACACAAACAATAGAAACGATTGAAACATTTCAATCGCTTCCATGCCTCTATCTTTTTTTGAAAGAATCTTACTTTTTTATCAAATCTTAGTAATAAAGATCAACCCCTACAACCTAAATCTTATCTATCCTATGAAAATAGAGGCCTATTTTAAGATAAATAAGATTGGGTTCTGGGGGCATTGAAGTGTTACTAAGGTTGAATTTAAAAAAGTAAGATTTTTAATCCCGGTAACAACCGGGACTATTTGTTTGTACAGTTTCTATAGTTTGAAATGTTTCAGTTGTTGAAAATGTTGCCAGTCATAGGAAAAACAGAAACAATAGAAATAAAGCCAGTCTTCAAGGTTACTAAGGTTGGGTGACAGGTATTTATAGGGTTACTAAGGTTACTAAGGTTTCAGTGTGTGATTCATGATCCCTTACCTTAGCAACCTTAGTAAACAGTATCACACTGAGAGTCTCCAACCTTAGTAACCTTTTCTATTATTTGAAATCGAAATTGCTTCCCAGGTTACTAGTATTGAAAATGTTGCAAGGCAAAGAAACAACAGAAACAACAGAAACATTAACAACAATAGAAACAATAGAAATAATAGAAACAATTTAAACATTAGTAACAATAGAAACATTAATCCAACCCTATGAATATTTTTAATGGACTATTGGCAACGGTGTTGTTAACCGTATTTATAGTTCTGGTTCTTTATCAACTCAGAAAGTTAAAGACAGATATCATTGCTGTAAAGGATGGTGATCTGTCAAATAAACGTTTGGTTAAGATGATTAAAGAAGCCGAAAACTCTGGTAAATACAAGTTTACTTTCTTTATGCCGATTGCATACGGAGTATTGTATAGCTGCCTTTTTGTGCTTCTCATGTACATTTCTGAAATTTTCTTTTTCAAGAAGAACATTTCAATATACAGTATGCTCTTTCTGTTTCTATTTACGCTGGTATTTATCTCAATCTGGGGAGTAATTGTTGCCAGGAAAATCTGGAGTATATGCAGATAAAATAAATGAATGATTTATTGCTTCCCTGATTGTTTCTGGTTATCTTGTCAGAATCTTCAGGGAAGCATATTTGAAGTGATGATCTGAGTAGTCCTGAAGGTTTTAACGAAACGAAAACCTAAACCTTAACCAACATGAAACATTTACTTCCGGCAATACTATTGCTGATCTATAACTGTGTCTTTGCGCAAACCAATCCTAAAAACCTATCCGGAGAAACCCTGTATTCCTGGGAAACCCAACAGGCAACGGTGCTGCCCAACGGCGATCTGGCATGGGCTCCACAGGCCTTCCAGCTCGTAAAAGGAGCATCCCTCCGGTACATCGACTTTGAAGGCGGAAACGATGCCAATGATGGTTTATCTACCGCAACAGCGTGGAAACATCATCCCTGGGATGCCTCTGCTACCGGAAATGCATTGGCAGGTTCAGGTATACAAACCTACATCTTTAAGCGAGGTGTCATATACCGTGGGGTGCTGAATGCCAAAGAATCCGGCGCAGTGGGCAACCCCATCCGGCTGACTTCCGATCCTGATTGGGGAACCGGCGAAGCGGCTATTTACGGATCAGTAAAAGAAACAAATGGCTGGTTAAAAGCCAATGCTACTGTTGCACCTTCCATCCCTAATCCTGAACTGGTGTGGTACAAATCTACAGTTGCACTGGGGAATCTGCCCAAGGTGGTGGCCGAAGTGACTGATGCAGGCATCAAAAGAGTACATTTGGCCCGTTCTCCCAATTTCGTGGACACGCCTGCTGAACCTATGCAGACATGGTGGTCTTTTACAGCAAAGGCTACTGTCAATGGCTTGCTGAATCTAACAGATGTGAACCACCTGGTGCAAACCAATGTCAACTTTTACAAAGGTGGCGATGTATGGGCCATTGAAGATGCCATTACCATGGCAACCCTTTGGAAACAAAAGATAACTGACTTTAATCCTGCTACCAATACAATCACAGTGACCGATGGTAATTTCGGGGGAAAGGATTGTAAGTATTACGTTGAGAATACACCATATCTTCTGGATTCCCCGGGAGAATATTATTATGACAATTCGACCAATATCATCTTTATCCGCCTTGATGGTGATAAGGATCCGAACACTACAACCGTTGAGATTGCTTCCAAATCTAACCTGATCGGTATCTCATCCAGAAATAACATCGAAATCAGCGGCCTGACCATTGGCTTTACTACTTATGACTACGTGCGTTACGGGCTGAATGACGGTGTTCCGGCTATCAATATTTTGAACAGCTCCAACATAGTCATCAAAAACTGCAAGTTTCAGTACGTCAATGGTGGAATCATGGCCAACGGTACAGGAAAGAACCTGGTCTTTACCGACAATGAAATGAACTACATGGATGACTTCTCCATCCTGCTCAATGGTCCCGATGAAGTATCCATTCTCCGGAATAAGATATTAGAGAACGGAACCCGTCATCTGGGCCGCTTTTACAGTTCCATCCCCGCCATTGCAGCAAACCTTACCGTTGGAGAGGTTGCAGGAAACATCATCGAACACACCTGGGGAAGCGGGATCAGCATTTTCTGGGGGAAAACCAGTGGTGACAATACAACTGTTCCTTTTATCCGGGGCCTTGTACATCACAATAGAGTTTCCCATTCGTTGCAGGGTGTGAACGACTATGGCGGCATTGAGAACTGGCAGGGTGGTCCGGTCTACACTTATGACAATATTTCCGAAGATGCCCAGGGCTGGCATTACAACTGGGGTCCCGCCGTTGTGTCGCTGGGTTATGCTTTCTATTATGACGGAGCCTTCAAACAATATACCTTCAATAATATAGTGAAAGGAACAGGCTTTAACCGCAATGCGGGAGCCTTTATGCAGGTATTGGGCTATTACAACATGTATGTACACAATGAAGCTTATAATACGAATTCGCTGACCTCTTCAGGCGATGGAAACCTGGCACTGAATGGGCAGAATTATTACCTGGCCAATGTGAGCGACAGTACGTCGAGGCAGTTTAACCATACTACAATGTCCTCCGGCATTCCATTTGAGTCCTTTGAAAATAATTTCTTTAGTGGGAGCCCTTTTTTAAGTAATTTCCTGTCCGGAGGCTTGTCTGCAGGTTACAATTTCAACGACTTTGTCACTAAACTCAATTCCTTTGTACCCGATATCGGGCAGGTAGGGTATGTATCTTCCAAAAGGGTATTTGAGAAGCCATCTGCCGGTGATTTCAGACCAACGGCATCCAGCGAACTAATTGATCAGGGCGTAAAGTTCTTTGCTCCCTTTCCATTGAAAGCGGTAGTCGGTGAGTGGGATTTCTATAAGCACGCCTCTGATTCAAGCCTGATCAAAGGCGAGAATTTCTATTTCACCAGTGAATTTATTAATCGTGAAAGCTATAACGACTTCCCAAAGAACCACCTGAAGGCCTATGGTCTGAATGCCGGAAGTTTTGTTAAAGGCAATCTGGAAGATTTTACTTCGGGTGCCCTGGTTTTTGATGGCACACAAACCTATTGCGATCTGAAAAACGCAGTGACCAGCCAAACCATCTGCAACAATGTAGACATGACCACCAACAGTTTTATCCTTGAAACCTATTTTAAAACTGCGGCTGGTCATACTGGTGGTGTATTGATCTCCAAAACAGCAACCTCAGGTTATGGCTATCAATTAGGGGTAGATGCCTCGGGAAATATTCAGTTCAGCATTCTGAACAATGGCAGCAGCACATTCAGCCAATCCGGTTCGGTAGCAATTAATGACGGAAGCTGGCACCATGTTTTAACCGAAGTAAACAGGACGGCCCTCACGGTAATGATCTACATTGACGGAGTACTGGCAAACGGAGCTATCAGTGGGCTAATCCCTGCTTCGGCTACCTCACTGACCAACGCAGCTGATCTACTGATCGGAAAGAACAATACAGGCAATTTTTTCTCCGGAACTGTTGACTTTATAAGAATCTCCAAAGGAACATTGGCAGATGCCAAAACCACCATTGACGAACTGTATAAATGGGAATTTAATGGTCCCTTTCTTCGTGATTTTGGGGGGAATCTGCCAATCGGTAAACGTGATGCCGGAGCCATTGAGAAAGGCGCAAAACTCTGTACCATGACCGTTTCCTCCAATCCCCTGTACTTTGATTTGAAAGGCGGAACACAATCCTTCACTATTGATGCCGCAAATGGATTTGAAGTAGTTAAAAAAACAGGAACCTTTTTCACCTACCTGGTTGCGGGTAATACGGTAACAGTCACAGTGTCTTCTTTAGCTTCAGGTACACGTTCAGGAGTAATCTCCATACTGGGATGCAATGAAACGCAGAATATTAATATCGTTCAGCAACCGGCCACAGCCATCAACCAGATCCTGCAAAACGAGATTAAAGTAATGCCCAACCCTGTATCAGGACAACAGCTTACTATATCAATCCCCGGTGGCTTAAAAGTCAAAAGTGCCAGGCTTACGGATATAAACGGAAGATTGTTGTCTGCCAGCGTATTGTCAGAGGGCCTTAACACGGTGATCATTAAATTTCCCCATGGGGTATACCTGTTGAATATTACAGGGCCCGAAGTGAATTACAACACTAAGATTGTTGTCAATTAGTAAAAAAAGGCAGCATAGCTAAAAACCTGTTTGAATTTATTGAAATTAAAGTTGAACCCGCTTTGGGGTTCCTGGTATCATATATTCATTTGCCTCCGGTTTCACCGGAGGTTATTTATATTCAAGTCCTTCGGACTTGTCCTCCCTTTAAAACCCTGTAAGGGTTTAATTTGAATAACCGGAGGTGATAACCCCCGGGAAGAGAAGAGAAATGAGGTTGCAACCCTGAACGGGTTGAATCACTTAACAAATAAATATTAGTAAACATAAACAGTCCTTGAGTATTGAACCAAATCAATTAATTTATAACCTAATCCAACACATGAAACAAGTAATTTTTTTTCTGTTCCTCTTGGTATCATTGACTATTCAGGCTCAGAAAGGCACCCACGATTTTGTATTCCCCGAGCATAAATCTTCAGAAAAACCTTTGCTCAGTCTTCGTTTCCTGAATGAAGAAACTGCTGGCATGAATGGTTTCATTAGACTGTCAGATGATGGGGAGAGCTTCATGGCCGGTGATAAACCCATCCGTTTCTGGCCGGTAAATACAGATGCAGGGGAACTGAGCGATGCCGATTTAGCCAGTCATGCAGAATTCCTGGCACATATGGGCGTTAATATGATACGCTACCACGCATCGATTAGCCCTGCAGGAAAAGGAACCGACATTTATGATGTCAACCGCAAAACAATCAACAACATCTGGAGGGTCGTCGCTGCCATGAAAAAACAAGGCATTTATACCACTATCTCTCCGTTCTGGCCACACAATGGGCACATGGGTGGCTGGCTTCCCAAAGAATGGGGCATCGAGGGATACTCCGACAAGGATGATCTGTGGGGGGTGATGTATTTCAACGACAAGTTGCAGGATGCCTACAAGACCTGGGTACGTGTACTTTATACCGAGAAGAACCCTTATACAGGTGTTGCTCTGAAAGATGAGCCTGCCGTAGGTATTATCCAGATCATGAATGAGGATGGTGTCTTCTTCTGGACCATGCAAAGCAAGAATCCATTCCTAAAAAAGATGGTTACAGCAAAGTTTATCAGTTGGCTTTACAAACGATACGGTACCCTGGCGAGCGCTTTCGCTGCATGGGGTGATGCCGCTCTTCCGGCAGATAATCTGAACAACCAGACGGTTGATCTCATTCCTTTCTATGAAATGACGCAGCCTTCTTCAGGAAACAAAGCCATCCGTATGCGCGATCAGGTTGAATTCTTTGCCGATACGCAATACGATTTTTACCACGGAATCCATGATTATTACAAGAATGTGCTGGGTTGCAGGCAAATCATCAATGCGGAGAACTGGACGACTGCCAGTCCGTCAAGGCTGCTTGATCTGGAACGATGGACCAATACCTCAAACGATGTCATGGCGCTCAACCGCTATTACGATCCCGGACATTTTGGAGAGAACAATGGCTGGCGGATTGATCCCGGACATCATTACATGGGGCTTTCGGCTATGAAGAACCCTCAGAAGCTGCCGATTAATGTCAAACAGGTGGCAGGTCATCCCTTTGTAATCACCGAAAGCGGATGGAACCTTCCGCACAAATATACGGCTGAAGGCCCTTTCCTGATCTCAACCCTGGAGTCGATTACCGGTTTCGATGCCTATTACTGGTTCGCCTGCGTAGGGGTGGATTATACGCGTAACCCTTACTTCGATTTCACAAAAGATGCTGAAGGGAAACGTTCCATGAATCGATGGACTTGTTCCGTACCGGGAGTCCTGGGACAATTTCCCGCCAACTCCCTGCTTTACCGCTTAGGCTATCTCAAACCCGGTGAAGTAGTAGTGCATGAGGAAAAGCCGATGGGCAGACTATGGAACAGGGATGTCAGTCCAATCATTGAAGAAACCAATTTTGATCCCAACCGTGATACCAAAAACACCCTCAGTAAAGGAACTGAATCAGAAATATCACCGTTGGCCTTCCTCACCGGTAAGGTGGAGGTCGTCTATGGGGGTGATGCTTCCAAAACCCGTATAAGCCGTGATCTGTCGAAATGGATTGATCCTGAAAAGAAGCTGATCCGGAGTTCTTCAGGCGAAATGGAATGGGACTACGGCAAGGGCATTTGTAAGGTAGTTTCTGAGAAAGCCTGCGGAGTCTGTGGCTTTCTCTCAGGGAGCAAAACCTTCACTTTAGGGAATGTACAGATCACGACAAACAATAATTATGCTGCCATTTGGGTGGTGGCCATGGATAATCAACCCATCGCAAAGTCAGGCAAAGTCCTGATACAGGTGGGTACCATTTACCAACCTACGGGATGGAAGGAAGAAGAAGGCGATTTCAAGGCTGACAACCAAAGTCTGCACGGATTCAGGATACTGAATACAGGGGCAATGCCCTGGCGTGCCGATGACACCCAGGCTACGATAGAAATCTCCAATCCCGGATTGAAGAAGGCCAGCCTGCTGGATGCCGGAGGATATGCAATCACCACAGTGCCAATGCACAAAAGCAAAGGAAAGGTTAGCCTTACTCTTCCCCGTAATGCAATGTATGTGATGGTTGAATAAATAGATCTGAAATTCTAATCCTATGAAACGATCTGCTCTAATAATCCTTCTTTTGATTTTTCAGTTTGCCCTGAAAGCCTCCGACCTGGTGGAAGTCCTTCCCCTGACCAATCAGATCCTGATGCTTCATTTCGATGATGGTTATGCCGTTTATCATCTGAAAGGACAGGCGCGTGCGAATGAAAAGGTAATCGTCGAATTGCTCAATACTGCTGAAGCTGTAAAGCCCTTGAATTACCTGCTGAAGAGTATCGATGATGCTAACTATACAGATGGAAAGAACCCAACAGACATTGGTCGTAAGACCAAAGGGACTGAATTTACCTGGATCTGCCAGAGTTGGAATAATGGCTGTGTCAACACTAGTCCCGATCATGTGGAAGACCACTGGATTTACCTCTACCTTCCACAGCCCATGCAAGCCGGCAAAACCTATCTGCTGCAGACGGGCTCCCTGGCTAATAACGGTTCTCAATGGTCTTTTACTTTCAACGAAAAGAAGCTGCGTTCCGAAGCGATTCACGTCAATCAAATCGGTTATACCCCCAAGGCTGCCGAAAAGTATGGCTATGTCTATCATTGGGCAGGCGACAAGGGAGGTGTTGATTTTACGGCTTTCGCCGCAAAGAATTTTTACCTCCTGAATCTTGCCACCAACCAAATTGCTTTTACCGGCCAGCTTACCTTCCGTAAAAGCAAAACCAATGTAGAAACAGGTCAGGTCATTGAAACTCCTAATGGTAATTTTGAAGAAGCCGATGTATATGAATGTAATTTCTCTGCTTTCAACGAACCCGGAGACTATAAGCTGGTGGTCGAAGGCATCGGTTCTTCCTTCCCTTTCCGGATGGCAGATGATCTTTACCGCGATGTATTTTATACCACCATTCGAGGTCTGTACCACAACCGAAGCGGCATAGAACTGAAGTTGCCCTATACTGAATTTGAACGTAAGGCTCCCCATAATCCCTTAATTACACCAGGGTTTGCAGGCAAGCTGAAATACACCACCTCCCGTTTCATCGACTGGACCAACGGCGACAATGACAATAGTGATCCGAATCGCCCGGACCTGAAAGCCATCGAAGCCGGGATGAAGGGTCCCGTTGACTCCTGGGGATGGTACCAGGATGCAGGCGACTGGGATGGATATTACTCTCATCTGGTGATCCCTTCGATGCTGATGTTGGCCTGGCAGATTACTCCTGAAAACTACGGGG
>TBL_comb47_HYPODRAFT_10000864_pt1 | contig 39812 bp, 32 predicted proteins | sample TroBogypolimnion_40_FD_10682 | JGI IMG/M metagenome (IMG submission 10682)
CCCCAGCCGGGGCAGATAGCGTTACAGGTGATGCCGGTGCCGGCCGTCTCCAGCGCGACGACCTTGGTCAGCCCGACCAGGCCGTGCTTCGCGGTCACATACGCCGCCTTGTTGACCGAGGCGACCAGACCATGCACGGAGGCTGTATTGATTATGCGCCCCCAGCCGTTTTTCCTCATCAAGGGAAGGGCGTGGTGCATGGTGTGGAAGGCGGAGGATAGATTGATGGCGATGATGGCATCCCAGCGCTCGGGCGGGAACTCCTCGACCGGCGCCGTGTGCTGAATGCCTGCGTTATTGACGAGGATATCGACGCTTCCCAGCAGTTTGGCGGTCTCCGCAACCAGGCCCGCTATCTGGTCGGGCCGGGTCATGTCAGCGCTACTGTAGCCAACCGTCACCCCGTGCTGGGCCGCCAGTTGGGAGCGATTACGCTCTATCTCGTCGGGAGCGCCGAAGCCGTTAAGCATGATGTTGCATCCCTGTGCCGCCAGGGCGCGGGCAATCCCCAAACCAATGCCGCTGGTCGAACCGGTCACCAGGGCGTTTTTGCCTTTCAACATGGGGTGCCTCCTTGCAGCGCGACCTTTAATGGGGGCTCGGTGCAGCTCTTGATCTCCTCGACGCTGTGCCCCGGGGCCAGCTCGACCAGAAGCAGGCCGTCAGGAGTCACATCCAGCACCGCACGGTCCGTTATGATGCGGTGCACCACTTCCTTACCGGTGAGCGGCAGGGTACAGTTGTTGAGAATCTTCGTCTCACCCTGCTTGTTGGTGTGCTCCATGAGGATGACGATCCGCTTGGCGCCGTGCACCAGGTCCATGGCCCCGCCCATCCCTTTGACCATCTTGCCCGGGATGACCCAGTTGGCAAGGTCCCCCCTGGCGGAAACCTCCATGCCGCCCAGGATGGCCAGGTCTATGTGGCCGCCCCGAATCATGGCAAACGACTCGGCGGAGCTAAAGAGGGCGGCGCCGGGAATCATGGTGATGGTTTCCTTGCCGGCATTGATGAGATCCGGATCCAGTTCCTCCTCGGTGGGATAGGGGCCGATGCCGAGCAGGCCGTTTTCCGACTGGAGCACCACCCGTTTACCCTGAGGGATATAATTGGCAACCAGGGTCGGCATGCCGATCCCCAGGTTAACGTAAAAGCCGTCCTCGATTTCCCCTGCCGCCCGCTGCGCCATCTCTTCCCGTGTCCAGGCCATCAGCTTTCTCCTTTGCTAAACGTGCACGCCAGGTTTTCCTGAAACTTTACCGACAACTATCCCGAAGCCGCGTAGGGTGAGCAGCCCCTGCCCACCAATCCACGGCAACCCCGCGTGGGCACGGGGTGCCCACCCAACATCGGAAAGCGGCGAATGAACTTTTTGCCAACTCAACCAACTCCCCCTCGCTCATATACGCGGCCCTAGCGCCTCACCGTGCGGCGCTCGATCCGCTTTTCCTGGTGCTGGCAATGGACAATGCGCTGCACGTAGACGCTCGGCGTGTGCACCTGGGCGGGATCGATAGAGCCGACTTCGACCAGCTCCTCGACCTCGGCTATGGTCACCCGCCCGGCACTCGCCATCATCGGGTTGAAATTCTGTGCGGTGCGCCGGTACACCAGGTTGCCGAAGCCATCGCCGCGCCAGGCCTTTACCAAGGAGAAGTCGGCCTTGAGCCCGGTCTCCAGCAGGTACTCCTTGCCGTCGAAGACCCGTGTCTCGCGCCCTTCGGCGATGGGGGTGCCGACCCCGGCCGGGGTGTAAAAAGCAGGGATTCCCGCCCCGCCGGCCCTGATACGCTCGGCCAGGGTCCCCTGCGGTACCAACTCCACCTCCAGCTCCCCGGAGAGGTACTGCCGCTCGAACTCCTTGTTCTCCCCGACGTAGGAGGCGATCATCTTCTTGATCTGCCGGTTCTCCAGGAGCAGGCCGAGCCCCCAGTCGTCCACGCCGCAGTTGTTGGAGATGACGGTCAGGTGCTTCACCCCGCGCTCCCGTACGCCGAGAATCAGGTTCTCCGGTATCCCCACCAGGCCGAACCCGCCCGCCATGATGGTGGCGCCGTCCTGAATGCTGTCCAATGCTTGGGCTACGCTGTTGCAGATCATTTTCCGAGCCTCCTTATGCCTTCTCAACATTCTCTGTTCCAAAATGGTACTGCTGCAGCCAGGCTGGCAAAGCGGGATCCAGGGGGCGGGCGCATGATGATGCGCCCCAACAAAACCTTCCCCCAGGTCTTCGTTCCCGCACTCCTGCGGTTTGATTACAGGGAGCGTTTCAACAGCCGTCCCAGCTCCCCGATAAAGCCGCGGCGAAAGGCCAGCACGCAGACCACGAAGATGCACCCGATTATTACCGTTATCCAGGATCCCACGACGCTGCTCAGTTCGGACTGCAAGGTCACGACGGTGAAGGCACCGGTCATTGGGCCGAGGACCGTGCCGACGCCACCCAGCAGCGTCATCAGGACGACTTCTCCCGAGGTGTGCCAGCTGACATCGGTCAAGGAGGCGAGCTGGAATACCAGCGACTTCATGGCGCCGGCCATGCCGGCAAGCGACGCGGAGATGACAAAGGCGATCAGCTTGAATTTCTCCACCTTGTATCCGAGCGATACGGCCCGCGGCTCGTTCTCACGAATCGCCTTCAGCACCTGGCCGAAGGGGGAATGGATGGTCCGGTAGATGATCCAGAAACCGAGGCAGAACATGACAAAGATAAAATAATACAGGTTGAGCGCAAGGGGACTACCGCCAACGCTATAGGAATAATTCAGATCGATCAGCCCGAACAGCTTGCCGCGGGGGATGCCTTGCAACCCGTCCTCGCCACCGGTGAAGGGGGCCTTCAGTGCGATGAAATAGACGATCTGGGCCAGCGCCAGGGTGACCATGGCGAAGTAGATCCCTTGACGCCGGATCGCCAGGCTCCCGATAACGTACCCCAACAGACCGGCGAACAGGGTCCCTGCCAGGACTCCGAGTTCGGGCGTCAGGCCGCTTACCTTCACGAGGTGCCCGGTGATATAGGAGGCGCCTCCGAAGAAAGCGGCGTGCCCGAAGGACAAAAGCCCGGTGTAGCCCAGCAGCAGGTTGAAGGCGCAGGCGAAGAGCGCGAAGCAGAGCAGCTTCATCATGACCACAGGGTAGACGACAAAGGGCGCCAGCAGGCCGAGGATGATCAGAACGATCCAGATGATCTTGTTCATCTAGGACTCCTTCCCGAACAGGCCGGCGGGCTTCACCAAAAGGACAACCACCATGATCAGGAATATGACGGTGCTGGAGGCCGGGGCGTAGACGACCTTGGTGAACCCCTCCACCATGCCGAGCATGAGGCCGGTCAGTATCGAGCCCATGATGGAGCCCATCCCGCCGATGACGACCACGGCGAAGACGGTGATGATCATCTCCGACCCCATGACCGGGCTGACCGAGTAGATCGGCGCGGCGAGCACCCCGGCGAAGGCAGCCAGGGCCACGCCGTAACCGTAGGTGAGCGTTATCATGAGCGGCACGTTGACGCCGAAGGCCTTCACCAGTTCCGGGTTTTCCGTGCCGGCGCGCAGGTAGGAGCCGAGCTTGGTCCGCTCGATGACGTACCAGGTGCCGAAGCAGACCACCAGGGAGACCACGATGGCCCAGAGGCGGTACTTCGGGAACATCATGAAGCCGAGGTTAACCACGCCGTTCAGGAACTCCGGCTTGGCGTCGTAAGGGTCGCCGGACACGTTGAAGAAGTTGGTAAAGGTCCCCTGGATGATCAGGGCGAGCCCGAAGGTGAGCAGCAGGCCGTACAAGTGGTCGAACTTGTACAGCCTGCGCAGCATGGTCCTTTCGATAACGATTCCCAGCAGGCCCACCACCAGCGGGGCGACGATCAGCGCGGCCCAGTAGTTGAGGTGGAAGTCCGGCAGCCCGATCAGCGGGCCAAGCGAGGTGAAGCCGAGGAGCGCCACATAGGCGCCCAGCATGAAGAGCGCGCCGTGCGCGAAGTTGACGATGTTCAGCAGGCCGAAAATCACCGCCAGGCCGAGGCTCAGGATGGCGTAGAAGACGCCGTTGTTAAGACCCAGCATGACCTGCGACATGACTGTCTGAAATGATAGTTCCATGATCAACTCCCTTGCCTCGGCTACCCTGCCTGGAGATCACCAGCAGAGGAAAACACCCCCCTGCTTCACTACGTACAGCCTCCCCCTATTCCATACGCTCTGTTATGCACTGATGGTGATATTCAGCGCCTTATCCCCTCGCCCTCCGGGAGAGGGGGAGCTTGTGAAAGTGCGAGAAGTTGAGAACATCCATTACCCCTAACAACGCCACACCTAGGGGGGGCCGAGCCGCTACTTCTTCACCAGCGGGCAGACGCTCTCTGAGAGCGGCATGAAGGCATCGTTCGCGGGAATGGTCTTGACGATCTTCAAGAGATCCCACTCGCCCTTGGACTCGGCGGGCTTTTTCACTTCCATCAGGTACATGTCGTGCACCATGCGTCCGTCCGCCCTGATCTTGCCGTGTACGGCAAAGAAGTCGCTGACATCCATGGACTTCAGCTTCGCCATGACCGCATCCGCGTCGTCGGTGCCGGCCGCTTTGATCGCCTTCAGATAGTTCATGGTCGCCGAGTAGGCTCCGGCCTGGTCCATGGTCGGCATCGCCTTGTGGATCGCGAAGAAGCGCTTGGCAAAGGCACGGGTGGCAGGGTCACGATCCCAGTAGAAGCCGGAGGTGAACTGCATCCCCTGGGCCACGTTCAGGCCAAGGCTCTTTATGTCGGTGTCGAAGATCAAAAGCCCGACCAGGGTCTGCCCCTTCTGGCCGATGCCGAACTCGCGCGCCTGCTTGATCGCGTTGATGGTGTCGCCGCCGGCGTTTGCAAGCCCGATGATCTGGGCTCCGGAGGACTGGGCCTGGAGCAGGTAGGAGGAGAAGTCAGCCGTGGAGAGCGGGTGGCGCACTGAGCCGACCACCTTGCCACCCATCGCTTTCACGAACTTGGTGGTGTTCCCTTCCAGCGACTGGCCGAAGGCATAATCCGCGGTGATGAAGAACCAGCTCTTGCCACCCCTTTGCACGACCGCCTGCCCGGTTCCCTTGCCCAGGGCGTAGGTGTCATACACGTAGTGGATGCCGTAGGGGGTGCAGTCCTTGTTGGTCAGGTCGGTGGAGGCCGCGCCAGTGTTCATGGTGATCCGTTTCTTCTCGCCGGCAAGCTTCTGTACCGCCAGGGCGCACCCCGAGTTGAGCAGGCCGGTGATCATGTCCACCTTTTCGTTGTCGATCCATTCGCGAGCCTTGGCGGAGGCGATGTCGGCCTTGTTCTGGTGGTCGGCGCCGATGACCTGGATCGGCTTACCGAGCACCTTCCCCCCGAAGTCCTTGACCGCCATTTCCACGGCGACCTGAGTCCCCTTACCCCCAAGGGTCGAGTAGACCCCCGACATGTCGGTGAGCACCCCGATCTTGACGACGCCGTCTGAAATCCCTTTGTTCGCCGCACCAGCGATGACGCTCGTCATTGCCAGCAGGGCAACGGACAGTGCTACTTTGGAAAACAGATTTTTCATACAGATGCTCCTTTCGGGTTGTATACCTGATCAAACGCCCAGGTATTGGTTGAGTTTCTCCCTGCTGGAACCGAGCTGGTCCCTGGTTATCATCTCTGCAATGGCGCCGTGATCTATGACGTAATGGCGGTCTGCCAGATCGGCGGCGAAATGGAAATTCTGCTCGACGAGGATGATGGTGAACCCCTTCTCCTTCAACTGGCCGATCAGGCGCCCCAGGGCCTGGACGATGACCGGTGCCAGCCCCTCGGTGATCTCGTCCAAAAGCAGCAGGCGCGCGCCGGTGCGCAGGATGCGCGCCATGGCCAGCATCTGCTGCTCCCCGCCCGACAGGCGGGTGCCCATGCTGGCGCGCCGCTCCTGCAGGTTGGGAAACATCTGGTAGATTTCCGCCACCGGCATGCCCCCCTCGCTCACCACCGGCGGCAACAGCAGGTTCTCCTCCACGTTCAGGCTGGCGAAGATGCCACGCTCCTCCGGGCAGTATCCGAGGCCCAGGTGGGCGATCTTGTGGGTCGGCATCCCGATGGTCTCCACCCCGCCCACCGTGACCGAGCCGGTGCGCCGCCCCACCAGCCCCATGATCGACTTGAGGATGGTGGTGCGTCCGGCTCCGTTGCGCCCCAAGAGGGTAACGACCTCGCCCTCCCCGACCGTCAGGTCTATGCCGTGCAGGATGTGGGACTCGCCGTAGAAGGCGTGTAAACCGGTGATGCGCAGCATCTCCTTAGGCGCGGAATCAGACATGTGCACTCCCCATATACGCTTCGAGCACCTGCGGGTTCTGGGACACCTCCGCGTAAGGCCCCTCAGCCAGGATCGAGCCCCGTTGCAGCACCGTGATCCGGTCCGCCAGGGTCGCCACCACCTTCAGGTTATGCTCGACCATCAGGATGGTGCGGTTGGCGGAGACCTGCTTCACCAGGGAGGTTATCTTCTCCACATCCTCAACCCCCATGCCCTGGGTCGGCTCGTCCAGCAGCATCAATTCGGGCTCCAGGGCGAGCGTGGTGGCGATTTCCAGGGCGCGCTTGCGCCCGTAGGCAAGCTCGCCGGTCACCTCGCCGGACAAACCGGCAAGGCCGACCGAGTCGAGCAATTCCATGGCGCGGGCGTCCAGAGAGCTCAGGGTGCTCGCCGACTTCCAGAAATGGTACGAGGTGCCGAGCTTACGCTGCAGGGCGAGCCGGACATTTTCCAGCGGGGTGAGGTTGGGAAACACCGCCGAAATCTGGAACGAGCGGATCACCCCGCGCACGGCGATCTCGGCCGGCTTTTCCCTGGTGATGTCGCTGCCGTTGAACAGGATCGTCCCGGCGGTCGGGATGAGGAATTTGGTCAGCAGGTTGAACACAGTCGTCTTGCCGGCACCGTTGGGGCCGATCAGCGCGTGGATGTGCCCCCTCTGAACCCGGAGGTTGACATCGCTGACCGCGGTGAACCCCTTGAACTCCTTGGTCAGTTTTTTCGTTTCGAGGATGTAGTCCATCGTTACCTGCTCCTGAGCCGGAAATTAGGGAGTGACCTGGTGTATCGCATTAGTGCGACATCAGCACCGGCACGGTCATGTCTTTGAGCAGGTGCTTGGCCACGGCGCCGAGCACCAGGGTTCCCTGGGGCGTGTGGGCATAGGCACCCATGACCAGCAGGTCGAACCCCTCCTCATAAGCACGGTTCAACAGGGTGTCGCCGACGGAAACGGAGGAAGCCAGGACCTTGTCGGCGTTGGCAGTAACGCCATGCCGCGTCAGGTGCAGACAGATGTTGGAACAAAGGCTCTCGACATCGTCGCCGTAGTTGGCCGAACTGTTGACGGCCAGCAGGTTGACCTGCCGGGCGATCTTTAGCAGCGGCAGGGCATCGTTGACCGCCCGGGTCGATTCACGCCCGGCCTTCCAGGCGACCAGGACCCGTTCCCCCGCAGTAGGAAAAGTCCCCGCATACGGGACCACCAGGACCGGCCGGCCCGCCCCGAGGATCAGGCGCTCCGGGAGGTCGGCCGGCAGCCCCTTGCCGGCGGCTCCCGGCAGAGTCTGCCCCACCACGACCAGGTCGGTATAGTGGGCATGATGGTTGATGATCTCCGCTACGCTTACACCGATGACCGACCAGTCGACCGAGTGCCATTGCGCCTGGACTCCCGTCCCGGCGGTTCTGTCCTCAAACAGTTTCTGGGCAGTTGCCGCAGCCGCCTCGACCGTGCCCTGCTGACGCGGCTGGTAATACTGATGAGTGATGACATAAAGCCCGGTCAGGCTCGCCTGGTGCCGCTGCGCCAGCCTGATCGCGACATCCAACCGGGCGGCGCAGTTCGGGGTGTTGTCAATATGTACCAGGATATCTGCCAACGACATGAGACCTCCCGAGTAGCGTGTTATCGTAAAACGTTTTTATAGGAATATTTCACAACCAGATGTCAGTGGCGCGTCCAGCCAAGCCATAACGCCTGTACAATGCGTATTCTAAGCAAGAGTGAAGCCAATGAGTTTTCTATTTTCATAGAACTTTGTTTTACAACACTTTATGCCTGTGTCAACAAGCGATCCCAAAAGCGGACGGGAGCAACAATTCCAGATTTCTGGAAACACACAACAAAAGGCACCGGAATAGTCCGATGCCTTTGGTCAGAACCTGCAAATTATTTGGGTTTTACTGCCCAACTCCCTGTTTTAATTGGAGCCGCCACGGTCGGCAGCATTTTTTCCAGAAACCTGGAAGGCTATTCCAGATTTCTGGAATGCGGATTGACGGCTCTGCTGCTGAACGACCGTGATGCTGCCACCCTCCTCAGATTTCGTACTGCTCGATTTTTGCGTAAAGCGAAGACTTGCTGATTCCCAACTGGGCCGCCGCCGCAAGTTTGTCCCCCTTGGCGTCCTGGATGGCGCGCCGGATCAGGGATTCCTCCACCTGGCTCAGCTGGGATTTGAGGGAGCGCAACTGCCCCGGGGAGCCGCTCCCCTCGGCGCTCTTGATCATGGCACGGGGGATGTCCTGGCGGGTAATGACATTGCCGCTTTTCAGGTAGAGGGTCTGCTCCAGCACGTTGCGCAGTTCACGGACGTTGCCGGGCCAGGAATACGCTTTGAAGAGAGCCTCGGTCTCTCCGTCCACACCCTCGACGGGGATGCCGGTTTCCTTTTCCAGCTGTTTTAGGATCTTCTCCGTCAGGAGCACGATGTCCTGCTGCCGCTCGCGCAAGGGGGGAATCCGGAGCATCACCACGTTGAGCCGGTAGTAGAGGTCATGGCGAAAGAGCCCCTCCTCTACCAACTCCCCGAGGTCGCGGTTGGAAGCGGCCACAATCCGCACGTCAACAGCTTCGGGCTGTTCCGCGCCCACCGGCTCGATCTCACGCTCCTGCAGCACGCGCAGCAGCTTCACCTGCATGAGTAGCGGCAGCTCGCTGATCTCATCGAGGAAAATGGTCCCCTTGTCGGCCAGGGCGAACTTTCCTTTCTTCCCCTTTTTCTGGGCGCCCGTGAAGGCACCTTCCTTGTAACCGAACAGTTCCGACTCGAACAGGGTCTCGGGAATCGCGGCGCAGTTAACCTTGATGAACGGCCCGAGGGCGCGGTTGCTCTCGACATGGACGGCATGGGCGAAGAGCTCCTTGCCGGTCCCGCTTTCTCCCACCAAGAGCACCGTGGTGTCCGACTTGGCCACCCGCCGACCCAGTTCCTTGACCCGCTCCAGCTCCTGGCTTTCCCCGAAAATATTGGCGAAGGAGTATTTGGCGCCCAGGCGCTTGTTCAGTTCGCTCTTGTAGAACTCCAGTTCCTTGTTCAGCTTGCGGAAGCGGCCGATCATGGCAAAGAGGTCGTCCACGTCCTGGAACATGACCTTGCCGATCACCGCCACCACCTTCCCCTGGTCGAAGATCGGAATCCGGTGGCAGATCATCTCGTGGCCGTTGATCTTCTGGATCTGGGCGATCTCGGGCTTACCGGTCTGGGCGACGATGTGCATGCGGGTGTTTTCCACCACCTCTGTCACGTGCCGGCCGACCAGCTCCGCGATGGTCTTCCCCAGAAAGGTCGCGTAGGCCTCATTTACCCGGAGGACAATACCGTTGGCGTCGGTTATGATCAGTCCCTCGTAGGCGTTGTCCAGGGCGACTTCCAGCATCTTGCGCTCACTGTCCGCCGCCCCCGCGCGCACACTCAGGGATTTCAGCATCCGGTGCACACTCCCATCGCGGCGGATTATCATGAATGGCCTCCAGGAACTCGTTAGCTCTGCCGGGTTTAGATGTTGTTTCCTAGCCTTACTCCACTTCCCCTAGCTCCCCCTCTCCCGGAGGGCGAGGGGATTATGCGCGAAGGCCGGAGGCGCTGGTCGCTCCCACACTACTGGCGGGGAAACGCATTGAGAATCGGGCATAAAAAAGGCACTGCCTCTCATTGTCGGCTTATGGCTTTCATAGGAAAAGCCATCAAACGGGACAATGGGAAAACAATGCCTGTCAAGGTACTGAATTGTCTTCAACAATTCAAGTCATTACTGATTCAGCTGAGGTACGCCAAGATTGGGATGCCAGTTCGCTAGTCACACTTACGGTAATCCATCCAGAAACGACGGGTCGGCGAAGGTTCCCTCCTGGGTGAGCCCGCGGATCCGGTAGTACTTCTGCAGCTCTTCCTCGAAACGGGCACGGTCGACCGGCGGGACATCGATCCCCTCTCCTGCGGACCCCGGCTCGTTGAAGAACCTGGCGGGAAGCGTGTCCTCCTTGGCACTGAAGCCGTTGGCGCAGTTGTAGAAGCGCTCCGTCAGGTAGATCCGCTCGCCGATCGCCTTGAGCGATTCCGGCGTGTAGTGAATGCCGGTCACCGCCGAGAGCAGCTCCCCGTACTCCTCGAGGGTCGCCCCGAAGAAGGCGAACTTGCAGGCCACCAGGGAATCGACCGCCGCGTTCACGTCCTCCGCGATCTTGATGATGCGCGCCTTCCCGGATAAGGAGAAGCGGTCGGTGGGAACCGGCTTTCTGAGGATCTCATGGGAAATGGGATAGGCGCGCAGATGGCAGCCCCCCCTGTTGCTGGTGCAGTAGGCTAGCGCCATGCCGTAGGCCCCGCGCGGGTCGTAGGCCGGAAGCTCCAGCGACTTGACACTCATGGAGAGCTCCGGCCTTCCCAGCCCTGCCGCGGCTCGGCGCGAACCGAGGCTCAAAAGTTCCCCCTCGCCGAGCCGATAGGCCATATCGGAGAGCAATTTGGGAATCTCGGCGACGCTCGGGAAGCGCCCCCTCGCCTCGCCAAAGGCGGAGAGGGTGGCGGCGGCCGAGATGGTGTCCATACCGAGTTCGTTGCAAAGTGTGTTGGCCCGCACGATGGCGTGCAGGTCGGAGATGTCGTTCAGGCCGCCGAAGTGGTTCACCGTCTCGTATTCGGGGAGCGCTTCCCCCTCGGGGCTCGACTTCTTGCACTGGATCGGGCAGCCGTAGCAGCCGTCCTTCTTGGCGCCGCACTCCCTGCGGATGGCGGGGCCCGAGTAGTGCTCCGAGTCCGCGAAGAAGGTGGCGCTGAAATTCTTGGTCGGCGCCATGCGCCGCTGCGCCATCAGGTCGACCAGCGCCGGAGTTCCGTACTCGGCTATGCCGAGCTCGCCGAAGATGACCGGCGAGGCGCGAAACAGGCGCATCACGTCTCCCCGGGCGGCGTCGAAGCGCTCCCGGTCGGCGATCTGCGTGGTCCCGCTGCCGTTCACGGTGAGAGCCTTGAGCCCCTTGGCTCCCATCACCGCGCCGAGTCCGCCCCTGCCGATCGAGTTACCTTCACCCATCATGATGTTGGCGAACAGGACGCCGTTCTCGCCGGCGGGACCGATGGCGGCGACGCTGCCACGCTCCTGGAGCGCCGCGACCGTTTCCTTGATCCCCTTGCCCCAAAGCTCGGGAGCCGGCAGGATTTCCACGGATTCGTCGTTTATCGCCAGCACTACCGGCTCCGGGCTTTTCCCCGTGATGAAGACGACATCCAGCCCCGCAGCCTTGAGCCGCCAGGCGAAGCGTCCCCCGGCGGAGCAGTCGTAGATGGTCCCGGTGAGCGGCGAGCGGGAAACGGCGGCGAGGCGTGCCGAAGTGGGCGAGGCGGTGCCGCACAGCGGGCCGACCGCGAAGATCAGCGGCATGTCGGGGTCGAAGGGGTCCAGCCGGAAATAATCCTGCATCAGCCGTACGCCGAGCCCCCGCCCGCCCAGGTAGGCGTGCAGCAGTGCCTCGGGGATCTCTTCCCGGCGGCAGCAGCCGTTGCTCAAATCGACATGCAGCATTTTTCCGGTCCAACCGTACATAATCCCACCCATGGATTTAAAAGGTTCTATGTTCTACGTTCTACGTTCAAACGGAGTATCGTTCCCCACGCTCCAGCGTGGGAACGCATCAGGGGACGCTCCCGCGTCCCCGTCATCTGCTCCGGACAGCGCCCTTCGTTCACCCAGCAGCGCCACCTCCGGTGCTGGACGCGGAGCGTCCGGGGAGTCGCGTTCCCACGCGGGAGCGTGGGAACGATGCCCTCATGGAACGTAGAACCGCCTCACAGGTACTCTTTAAGCCCCCTGCGCTCCAACTCCTCGACGACCTTCTTGACGTCCTGCGCGGCTGACTTGGCACAGACCAGCAGCGCATCCGGAGTGTCGACGACGATGAGGTCCTTGACGCCCACCAGTGCGACCATCTTGCCGCCACCGTAGGCGAGGCACCCTTCCGAACCGACCGTCACCGACCCCTTGGCGTTGATCACCACATGGCCGTCGCCGTCCGCCTCCATCACCTCCGGCAAAGCGCTCCAGGAGCCGACATCGCTCCAGCCAAAGGAGGCTGGAATGACTTTCACGTTCTCCGCCTTCTCCATCACGCCGAAGTCGATCGATTCGCCCTTGATGCCGTTGTAAATCTCGGTTATCTGCGGCTTGAGGTCGGAGATCTCCCAGAGGTCGTTCTCAAAGGTGAGCTTAGCCAGGGCGCCCGAGAGCTCAGGCATGAAACGCTGGATCTGATCAAGTATGGCGCAGGCTCCCCAAACGAACATGCCGGAGTTCCAGTAGAAGCGCCCGGTGGCCAGGAATTCCATGGCGCGCTCCAAGGCCGGTTTCTCCACGAAGCGGGCTACCTGCGCTGGCTGGTCACCACAATTCTCGGTAGCCTCTATGTAGCCGTAGCCGGTCTCGGGGCGCGTCGGCGTGATGCCGAGCGTAACAAGGGTGCCGCTTAGCGCCACCTCGCGTCCCTTGCGCAGGATGCTACGGAAGGTCTCCTCGTCCAGGATGTAGTGGTCGGCTGGCAACACGGCCATGATGCCGTCGGGATCGAAGCGCGCGATGATGGAAGCAGCCAGACCGATCGCCGGCGCGGTGTTCCTGCCGATGGGCTCCTCTACGACGTCGACCGGCACCCCGGTGATGTACTGCAACTGCTTCCTCGTCTCGGCCGCCTGCAGCGCGTTGGTGACGACCATGATCCTCTTGGGCTGCAGCGGAACGACCCGCTCTACCGTCCTTTGCAGCATCGACTTGCCGCCGAAGACCGACATAAGCTGCTTCGGCGTGCTCTTCCTGGAAAGGGGCCAGAATCTGGTGCCGGAACCGCCGGCGAGAATGACGATATACATGGGTTCCTCCTGGTAGTGGATCCGAAAGCCCTGGACTCTAATATGCGCTGATGTTGTTTTTCCTCGTGGCACAAAAGGCGGGCGAATACAAGATTCGCCCCTACCAGCGCGATGGGCTTGTAGGGGCGAACCTCGTGTTCGCCCGTGAACTGCGTCCGCATTCACTGCAAAGGGGAGAGCGGGAGTCCCCCACGTCCCTTGGGTGAGGGCCGGGGTGAGGGATGTGCCTTGGCGCGACAGCTGCTCCGTGGTAACTCCCTCACCTCTGCCCCTCTCCCGGAGGGCGAGGGGATAAGGCGCTGAAAACCAACATCAGTACATTACAGAGCCATCCAGAGGGGAAAAAACTTTCAGCAGTATGACGCCTCGGTCAGCTAGACGATCTTGTCCACCTCGATCTCCACCCGGTGATAGTCGTCCTGGAAGCGAACGATATCGTCTTCACCAAGGTACTCGCCGCTTTGCACCTCGATTATGACCAGGGGTATCACGCCGGGGTTCTCCAACCTGTGGTTGGTGCCGATCGGGATGAAGGTGGACTCGTTGACATTGATGATCTTCACGTTCTCCCCGCAGGTAACCTTGGCGGTTCCCGAGACGACGATCCAGTGTTCGCTCCTGTGGTGGTGCATCTGCAGCGAAAGCCGCTGGCCTGGCTTCACCTCTATCCGCTTGATCTTATAGCCGGCATTTTCGTCCAGAACCGTGTAGGTTCCCCAGGGACGCTCTCCGCGCTCCATGTTGCCTCCTGTAATCTGTTATTTTGCGGGTCTCAGTTCGAGGTACCGTTTGAGTGCCTCCTGCCAAGGTTCGGGAACAAATCCCGTGTCCTCGGTGAGTTTGCTACAGTCCAGTTTCGAGTTGAGCGGCCGCTTGGCCGGACGTTCCAGCTTTTCGGTACTCATCGGGTTGACTGTGACCTCGATACCGGCCTGGCGGAAGATCTCCCGCGCAAACCCGTTCCAGGAGACAAAGCCTGAGTTGGCGGCGTGGTAGGTGCCGCTGCACCCTTTGTCGATCAGCGCCTTGATGGCGAGCGCCAGATCGTAGGTCCAAGTCGGCGAACCGATCTGGTCGTCCACCACGTCGAGTTCCTTCCGCTCGCCGGCCAGCCGCAGCATAGTCTCGACGAAGTTCTTGCCAGCGTGGCCGTAGAGCCACTGGGTCCGCACGACCAGGTGATCCGGATTGAACTTTGCGTTCATCTCGCCGGCGAGCTTCGATTCGCCATAGACGCCAAGCGGCGCGGGAGCGTCGTCCTCGAGGTAGGGGGAATCCTTGCCGCCATCGAACACGTAGTCCGTGCTCACCTGCACCAGCTTGGCGCCGATCTCCTTGGAGATCATGGCCAGATGCGCAACCCCCTCGCCGTTCACCTGAAGGGCGAGTTCGGCATCCGTCTCACACCCGTCCACGTCCGTATAGGCCGCGACGTTCACGACCATCCTCGGCTTGAGGGTCACCAGCACCCGCTGCACCGAGGAGAGGTCCGTGATGTCGATATCCTCGACGTCCACGCCACGCGCGGCACTCCCGAAAAGGCCCATCAGTTCCTGCCCGAGCATCCCCTTGCTACCTACCACCAATATCATGTCATCCTCCGAACTCCACAAGCGCGGGTTGCGAGCCCGGGTGCGGCTGCCGCCTGCCCTTGAAATAAATGTAACCTCTAATCTCGTTTTGTCACATGACTTCGTGACGTGCCGGCATGGGCCGGATAACGATTGATTTACCAGCGCTACTTCGTGGCGAGTCCGCTTCGGGCGCATGATGATGCGCCCCTACCTTGTCGGCGTTGCGCCCCCTACCTTGTCGGCGTTGCGCCCCCTACCTTGTCGGCGTTGCGCCCCCTACCTTGGCTGCGTTGGGCCCCTACCTTGGCTGCGTTGGGCCCCTACCTTTTCTGCGTTGCGCCCCTACCTTTTCTGCGTTGCGCCCCTACCTTTTCTGAGAGGTGCCCCTTACGGAACGTGGGGAGGCGCCCCAACCTTCGCGCAAGGCTAGCGTGCGCCGTACTGAGCCTGATAATACTCCCGATAAGCTCCGGAAGCCACCTCCTCGACCCACTCCTGGTTCGCCAGGTACCAGTCGATCGTCTCGGCGATGCCGCGCTCGAAGGTGTAGCTGGGCTCCCAGGCGAGTTCGCTCTTCAATTTGGAGGCGTCGATGGCATAGCGGCGATCATGCCCCATCCGGTCCTTCACGAAGCTGATCAGCTTGCGGCTCTCGCCGACCGGCCGCCCCAGTCGCTGGTCCATCAGGTCGCACACCAGGTGCACGATGTCGATGTTCTTCCACTCGTTGTTGCCGCCGATGTTGAAGACCTCTCCAGGCACGCCCCGCTTCAGCACCCGCTCTATGGCGGCGGAATGGTCCTTCACATGGAGCCAGTCGCGCACGTTCAGCCCGTCGCCGTAGACCGGCAGGGCCCGGCCCTGCATGATGTTGTGGATCAGAAGCGGGATCAGCTTCTCCGGGAAGTGGTAGGGACCGTAATTGTTGGAGCAGCGCGTATTGAGGGTCGGCAGGCCGAAGGTTTCGAAGTAGGCCCGCACCAGCAGATCGGCCCCCGCCTTGCTGGCCGAATAGGGGGAGTTGGGGGCAAGCGGGGTCGCCTCGGTGAAGAACCCCTCCGGCCCGAGGCTGCCGTACACCTCGTCGGTCGAAACCTGCAGGAACCGGAAACAGAGGAGCCCCTGCGCGTGGCCGCGGCTCGCCTCAAGCAGCGTCTGGGTGCCGAGCACGTTGGTCTTGACGAAGATCTCCGGCCCGGTGATGGAGCGGTCCACGTGGGATTCAGCCGCGAAGTGGACCACGCAGTCGATGCGCTCCTCCCGCAACAGTCCCTCAACCAGGGGCCCGTCGCAGATGTCACCCTTGACGAAACGGTAATCGGGGTTGTCCGCCACGCCGAGGAGGTTTTTCAGGTTCCCCGCATAGGTGAGCAGGTCCAGGTTGACCACCCGGCACCCGGGGTTACCGGCCATGAAATGGTTGATGAAATTGGAGCCAATAAATCCCGCCCCTCCGGTCACCAGCATCGAGGTGGGGGTAAACGTGTCTGGCATGAATCCTCCGGTACTGCGGTCGTTGCTTCAGATGATGGCGATCGTGATTCCTGTCAACTTCGGCCCCTGGAATGCCCCGGGTCGCCGCGGTCTTCGGGCGTCTCTCCTTGATACACCGGGAAAAGCGGCCCTGTCAACTTCTTCCGGCAAAGGGGCTAGAATGCCCGGACTGGCACCAGCGCCCCGATGCCGGCGAGGGTGAAGTTAACCGTGAACGACTTGTTGTCGATCCGGTCCGAGTAGGTGGCGATGATGCTCCAGCACTGGCGCTTGTACTCCAGGGAATAACGGGATTCCAGGAAGCCCCCTTTGTCGAAGGAGTAGCGGCCCAGCACGGTTGCCTGGAACTGGCTGGTGATCGGGAAGGCGAAACGCCCCTCCAGGTAGTCCAGCGCGTCCCGGGAGTAACGGTACCCCAGCACGGCAAGGTTGGGTGTGGCGCCCGACCCCTTGAGCTCCATGGCGAGGTCCGCCGTCGAGACGTTGTTGTCGACCGTGTTGTAGCGGCCGTCCAGGGCGATGGCGGCCCACTTGACCGGAGCCATCTTGCTCTCCAGCATCAGGTCGGTGAGGCGGTGGCCCGGATCCACCAGGGTGAGCAGGTCCCGGCGCTCACCGGAGAACTGGTAGCCCTGGGAAAGCTTCAGGTACAGGAGGTCGCGGTACTCCGGCGCACCCCCCTCCTGCGGGAACTTCCCGGTCAGGGTGTTGGCAAGCGACCATGTGAGGGCACTCTGCCCGAGCACCCGGTCGCCGAAGTCGAAGAAGGGGAGGTCATCCTGCCGCCTGGCCTGCACGTAGCCGTACTCGACTGCGGGGACCATCAGGTGCCGCAGCCAGCCGTCGTAGACCCGCTCCAGCGGGAGCGCCAGGGTGGAGCCCGCGTCCGCCTGCCCGGCCAGGTTACCGCCGGGCGCATCGGCTCCGTAGGCGCTGTAGAGCCGCTGCTGGTAGCCGCCGTGCAGGGAGAAGTCAAAGATCCCGGCGGGTTTTTGGTACAGCGAGAGCCGCGGATGCAGATCGAGCCGCTCTCCGGTCACTCCCTCCACCCGCTCGAAATGGACCAGCGACGAGTCCATGGAGAAGAAAAGGGGAAGGGGAGCGATCCTGCTGCCGGCTGCGATGAAATTGAGCGCCGGGAGCCGCTGCAGGGTGGCGTTGTTGTTGGGGGAAACCAGGTCTTCGATGTAGCGGATCTCCCCGCTTACGGCATAGCGCTCCCAGCGGTGGTCGAAGGAGGCGGTCGACTGGAGCAGCTGCCGGTTGTACTCGCCGGAGTTCTCCGCGTAATCCCGGTAATAGGCCCGGTCGGCGATCAGGTGGATCTCGGAGGAGAGGGTCGTGTCGGGCGAGAGCAGCTCCAGGTGCTTCTGGTTCAGCTCCCCGCGGAATCTCTCGGCCTGGGTGTCGTAGATGCCAAAGCCCTGCAGGCTCCCCTCGCTGCCGCCCCGTCTCAGGTACCGGTAGTCGGCCCCGACCCCGACGCCTCGGGAGGACTCCAGGTCCAGGTCCACGGTGACATCCTGGCTCGGGGTGGGCGCCCAGTAGTAGGGCTGGTCATAGTAGAACCCCTTCTTGGTGGAGCGCCCAAGGCTTGGGAGCATGAGGCCCGACTGCCGCTCCTTCTTGACCGGGAAGAGGATGTACGGGGTGTAGAGCACGGGAAGACTCCCAACGTAGAACACAGCGTCGCGCCCGGTCGCGAACTCGTCCAGGGTTACCTGCAGGTCGCGCGCCTCGAAGTGCCAACTGGGATGCTCCCCGTCGCAGGTGGTGAAGCTGCCCCGCTCCACGTGGTAGTCCTCGTCCCCCGTTTTCTCCACGCGCTTGCCGAACAGCCTGAAGTTCGTTTTCTTGATGAAGATCTCGCCGTTTAGCAGTTCCCCCTGCTGGGAATCCAGGTTCAGGGAGAGCCGGTCGCCTCTCAGGGTGTCCCCCGCCTTCTCCATGAGGATGTGCCCTTCGGCAAGCGTGTCCCCGGTGAGCCGGTGGTAGCTCACGCTGTCCGCCAGCAGGGAGGCGCCGGAGCGCGTCAGCCGGACAGCTCCCCGGGCCTGGTAGGAGTCGGTGGGGACATCCAGGGAGATGCTGTCCGCCTTGATAGTCACCTCCTGGTCCGCGGCGGCGCCGTGCGCCAGGGCGGGGAGGAGCAGGCAATATGCCAGGAGCCAGAGGGCTCTTGCAGCTTTCATCGGACTCCGGTTGGAAAGGTAGGCGGACCGGCAGTGCGCCGATGCCGTAAAGATTAACAATAACAAACAACTCGGCGAGCGCTAACCTTGGATGCAAAAATTACCCGCGAGGGAGATTTTGCAGCTCCGCAAGGACTAATCCGGACCTCACTGTTTCGCCAGGGAAGTGGCAGCGGAAAACCGTCCGGTCTCACCCCCTGAAGGGGTCGAAGCGCCGGGACAGCAGGATGCCCCTCGCCTCCCCCACGGTGAAGAGGGAGCCGCAGATCAGGATCAGGTCGTCGTCCTTAGCCTCGGCGCGGGCCAGGTCTATGCCGCGGGCCACCGAGCCGGCCTCCTGCGCGCGTGCACCCGCGGCGGAGCAAAAGGAAGCGAGGCTTGCCGCCGGAAGGGCCCGGTCAATGGCGGGTGCCACGGCGAAGACCTGGTCGGCAAGCGGCAGCAAGGGCCCCAGCACGCCGGAGAGCTCCTTGTCCCCCATGACGCCGACCACCATCAAGAGCCGGGTACGGGGGATTTCCGCCAGCGCCTCGGCGAGCGCGGCCGCCCCCGCGGGATTGTGGGCGCCGTCCAGCAGCAGGCGCGGGCTCCCCGGGAAGAGCTCCATCCGGCCCGGCCAGCTGGCCCGCTGGACACCGGCTGCCAGCACCGGGGGGGAAAGCGGGAATCCGGCACCCGACAGCAGTTCGGCTGCGGCCAGGGCACAGGCGTTGTTGCCGGCCTGGTAGCGCCCGGTGACTCCCGGGGTGATGCCGTCGAGGCTCAGTCCCAGGCCGCGGTACCAGAGCTCCCCCTCCCGCCAGCCGGCCTCGAAGGCCTCCCCGCACAGGTAGAGCGGGCAGCCGAGCTCCAGGGCATGGCGCTTTATGACGCGGGCCGCCTCCGGGAGCTGGCGGGCCGAAACGATTGGGCTTGCCGCCTTGCAGATGCCGGCTTTCTCCACGGCGATCTCCGCGATCCGGCTCCCCAGGTAGTCGGTGTGGTCCAGGGAGACCGGCGTGATGACGCTCAGCACCCCGTCTAGGGCGTTGGTGGCATCGAGCCGGCCCCCCATGCCGGCCTCGAAGACCGCGAGCTGCACCCCCGCCTCGGCAAAATGGAGCGCCGCCAGGGCGGTGATGATCTCGAAAAAGGTGGTCCCCTCCGGGGCGGCCGCCATGACCCGTCCGGCTAGGCGCGCCACGGCCTCCTCGGAGATCTCGGTCCCGTCCGTACGGATCCGCTCGGTAAATGAGATGAGGTGCGGCGAGGTGAAGAGCCCGGTACGGTAGCCGCCGGCGTGCAGGATGGAACTCAGGATGGAGGCGGTCGACCCCTTGCCGTTGGTGCCGACGACGTGGACGGTCGCGAAGGCGTCCTGCGGGTTGCCCAGCGCGCCGAGCAGGCGCGTGATCCTGGCAAGCCCGGGCTTCATTCCGAATCTGCCCAGGGCGTAAATGTGTGAAAGGGTCTCAGCGTAGGTCATGACAGGGCGGGATTATAGGTAAAGAGGAGGGAAAAGTCTATACAATTGGGTCTGGAGCGGCGGGGCGGGGGGCGGCCGTCCGCCACGGCCTGGCGGCGAGCAGAGCGGCTTCCTGCAGTGAGAGGATGCAGGGGGAGGTTTAGCCCAGCGAGCCCGGGCGAATGATGATTCGCCCCTACAAACCTGGGCTAGGCGGCCAATCATGAGGCATCCGTCCGAACTGCCCGGAGGGTGAAGCTCTGAATCTAGCCGAGCGTGAAGAGAAAGGCCGCCCCCTTGCCCGGCTCGGCCTCGGCGCGGATCAGGCCTCCGTGCCGGTGCACGATCCTCTGGACGATGGCGAGCCCCACGCCGGTGCCTTCGAAATCTTCGCTGCGGTGCAGCCTCTGAAAGGCGGCAAAAAGCTTGTCGGCGTACTTCATGTCGAAACCGGCGCCGTTATCCCGCACTATGAAGAGCTGCCCGCCGTTCTCCTCGCGGGCGCCGAACTCTATCCTGGCCCGGGGCATTTTTCCGGTGTATTTGTAGGCGTTGCCGAAAAGGTTCGCCAGCACGAGCCGGATCAGGGTCTCATCCCCGATCGCTTTGAGCCCGTCGGCGATCTCGAAGCTGACCTCCCGGGCGGGGTCCGCGAGCTGCAGTTCGTCGGCTATCTCCCGCGCCATCCTGCTTAGGTCGAGCTTTCTCAGATGCATCTCGGAGCGGCTGATGCGCGCCAGTTCCAGCAGTTCGTGAATGAGCCGTCCCAGGGTGTCGCAGCTCCGGTCGATGCGCGACAGGTATTCCCGCCCCGTGGCATCCAGCTGCTGGCTGTAGTCTTGCTCCAGCATGCGCGTGAAGCCGCTGATGTGGCGCAGCGGCGCCCGCAGATCGTGGGACACGGAAAAGCTGAAAGCCTCCAGCTCGCGGTTCACCGCCTCGAGCTCCGTCTTTTGCCGGAACAGGTCGTTGTTCAGCCAGGAGACCTCCTCCTCGGCGTCCTTGCGCTGCCGTATCTCCAGCTTGAGGGCGGCGTTCGTTTCAGCGTACTGGGCGGTCCTTTGGGCCACGATCCCCTCCAGCTCGCCGTAGACGCGTTGCAGGTCGAGCTCGGCCTCGCGCTGCGCCGTCACGTCCGAGAAGACCACCGCGAAGCGTCCCGGCTCGGTGGAGTAGGCGTTCACCTCGAAATATTTCCCCAGATCCGCCAGTTTCCCCTCGAAACGGTCCGGCGTCCCGGTGAGCGCCACCTGCCCCAGGCGCTTTATCCAGAAGGGTTCGATCCCCGGCATGAGTTGCAGCACCGTCTTGCCCACGGCGTCCGCAGCACTGAGTCCGGTCATACTTTCAAAGCCGTGATTGACCTGCAGGAAGCGGTAGTCGACCGGCGCGCCGGACGCCGAGCAGATGACCTCCTGCAGGGTAAAGCCGTTCTGCATCCCGTCGAAGAGCTGCCGGTACCGCGCTTCACTGGTGGCGATCTGCTGGTTCTTGCGCGAGATGATGGCGAGCCCTCTCCTGATCAGTGTGTGCAGCAGCCAGGAGGTCACCAGGAGGAAGAGCCACCCCTTGATGATCTGGATGCGGGTCAGGACCTCCGGGTCGCGGACCATGCTCACGAGGAGCCGGTCCGAGAACAATATCCAGAGCGCGCCGACGCCGAGATACCAGGTGATCACCCTTATGGGCATGAGCCAGATGGCGTCATTTATCTCTTTTCTGATCGGCATGATTCACCTTGACCGCTTCCGCTTGCGCCCGCGTGCTGGAATTAGGAAAGTCTTGCGAGGTAATAAGACGGGCGACTATGAATATATCGGCAGGAAGGTACGGAAGTTCAGGGAAAATCTTTGTCATAGGCAATTGGCGCTCATTGGACAGGGCACTGATAACCAGCTACAGACATAAATGCCCGGGCATAGGAGGTTGGAGGAGTTCTTTCTGGCAAAGGGGGCGCATCGGAAGGGGGGAAATCGAGGACCGGCCCTGCGACTCCGCTCAGGGACCGGGTGTTCGCCTGCGACTTGGCTCAGGGACAGGCGTTCTTCGACTCCGCGCTGGCATCATTCGTTCGCTGAACGGAGTCGAAGCGCGGCAATGTCGTACGCGAAGGCCCTGAAGAGCGGGACTCATGAAAGCTAAAGGAGCATCAGACGGGAAGGTTGAGAGCGATGAGCACCAGGTGGTCCGCTCCGGTGTTCCGGTAGGAATGCAGCTCACCGGCTGCTATCTGCAGCACGACCCCGGGGACCAACTGGTACTCGCTGCCGCCCGAGACCGCGAGGCCCGAACCGCTCAGGACGTACATCAGGTGCCCGTAGGTGTCGACGTGGGCGGCGAACCCGCCGCCAGGCTCCACGCGGGTAAAGACCACCTTGGTGCCCGTGTCGAGCAGGGTCTTGCCAAAGACTCCGTCCGTCAGCGCGGGGCGCACCGGTTGCCATGCCAGGTCGTCCAACTGGAAAGAGGTGCTCATGGGAAAAGCTCCTTTCTGGCGGCTGGCGCCAGATGCAAAAAAGGACGCCAGGCCAGCTAATAGTGCTGAACTGGCGCCCTTGTTTTTGATGACCTCTAGAACCGGGCGCTGGCGCCCGCTCCCCTAAGCCTGGCGGTAGAGCATCTTCAGGATGCGGGAGAGCTGTTCCTTCATCTTGCTCCGGTCCACGATGACGTCCACCATGCCGTGGTCCAGCAGGTACTCAGCGCGCTGGAACCCCTCGGGGAGCTTCTGCCTGATGGTCTGCTCGATGACGCGGGGTCCGGCGAAGCCGATCAGCGCCTTGGGCTCGGACATGTTGATGTCACCCAGCATGGCGAAGCTGGCCGTCACGCCGCCGGTCGTGGGATCGGTCAGGATGGAGACGAAGGGAAGTCCCTCTTCACGCAGCTTGGCAAGCGCCGCAGAGGTCTTGGCCATCTGCATGAGCGACAGGATGCTCTCCTGCATGCGCGCGCCGCCGGAGGCGGAAACGATGATCACCGGGGTGCGCTCGGCAATGGCGCGCTCGATGCCGCGGGTGATCTTCTCCCCGACAACGCTCCCCATGCTGCCGCCCATGAAGGAGAAGTCGAAGACGCAGATCTGTACGGGGGTCCCCTCGACGAGCCCGGAGCCGCAGATGATGGCGTCCTTGCTGCCACCCTTGGCGAGCGCCGCGTCGATGCGCTGCTGGTAGCTCTTGGTGTCCTTGAAATTCAGGCAGTCGACGGAAATCAGGCCGGCGTCCAGCTCGTTGAAGCTCCCATCGTCCAGCAGCAGTTCCAGCCGCTTGCGGGCGGAAACCCGGTAGTGATGGTTGCATTTCGGGCAGACGTTGAGGTTGTTCTCAATGTCCTTGGTAAAGATGGTTTCGCTGCAGCTGACGCACTTCGTCCAGAGACCTTCGGGCACTTTCACCTTGTGGTCCGGCCCTTTTGCCATCGGCGGATTGTCTCTTTTGAACCAAGCCATATGTGTCCTCGTAAGGGGGGATGTTTCCCCTTGTTAGTTGTTGATGATACTGGCGCTGATACTTAGCAGATCGCTGCCTGGATGTCAATCAAAACGGTAGACAACCAGGGGCAACCTGCCGGAATCACGGGCAGTTAGCCATCTTAAGCGGAAAGTACGCCGCGCTTGAGCTCCGCCACGAAGCCCCCGAGTTCCCGCAGCAGCTCCGCCCCCTGGTAGCGCTCGAAATACTTGACCAGCGCGCTGCCCACCACGACGCCGTCGGCCACCTTCGCCACCTGGGCCGCCTGGGCCGGATCGGAGATGCCGAACCCGACCACGAGCGGCAGGCTCAACTCCGCGCGCACGCTGGTGACGCGGGCGGCCAGGGTATCGGCCACCTCGGAGCGGGCGCCGGTCACCCCGGCTACCGACACGTAATAGATGAAGCCGCGCCCCAGGCGGGAAACCGCCTCCACCCGGGAAGGGTTCGAGGTCGGGGTAAGCAGGAAGATGAAGTCCAGCCCGCACTGGTCGGTCGCGACCTGCAGCTCGGCCGCCTCCTCGGGAGGGAGGTCCACCACCAAGAGCCCGTCCACGCCCGCCGCGGCCGCGTCTGCCGCGAAGCGCTCCGGGCCGTAGGCGAAGATCGGGTTGAAGTATCCCATCAGTACGATCGGAATCTGGGTGCGCTCCCGCAGCCGGCGCACCAGTTCGAGGATACCGGGAAGCGTGGTCCCCGAGGCGAGCGCGCGCTCCGAGGAGAGCTGGATGGTGGGGCCGTCCGCCATCGGGTCGGAGAACGGCACTCCCAGTTCGATCAGGTCGCAGCCGGCGCGCTCCAGTTCCAGCACGGCCTCCTCGGTGGTCCCGAGGTCCGGGTCGCCCGCGGTGATGAAGGTCACCAGCGCCGTCTCGCCGCGCGACTTGAGCTGCGCGAATTTATCCTCAATCCTGCCCATCCGTGTTCTCCTTATATCCGTCCCCGGAATTTCCCCGGAATACCCGAACTTATTTGATCTGGCGCTGGCCGCGACCTGGCATACGCCAGGGGCATCGTCATTATTGACAGAAAACGGGGCGAATACAAGATTCGCCCCTACATTTTGAAGAAATCCACCAATAATCATGCCGTAGTGGGCACTCCGTGCTCACCCGGCATCTGCGCTACGATCTCGGTGGGCACGGAGTGCCCACCCTACAGGTGCCGGTATCAGCCGGCATCCGCGCAGCCGCCTCTACCTGGTCCTGCCCGATCAGATCTTGAAGGCTTCCATCTCCTTTTTGAGCATGTCGGTCTGCCGGAACAGCTTGTACACCGCCTCGTCCATGACGCGGGTCGCCTCCAGGTTCGCCTCGGTGGCGCTCTGGATGTCCTCCACCGAGGTGACGATCTGCTCGCTACCCCGGCTCTGCTCGTCGCAGGCGCGCTTGATGTGGCGGATCATCTCGGTGATGCTCTCGGTCGACTGGGCGATCAGGTTCCCCACCTTGTTCTGCTCGCGGGTGGAGGAAAGCACCTGGGAGGTGAGCCCCTTCATGTTCTCGACCGCCCCCATGATGAGCTCGCTCCCCTGCCCCTGCTCACGGGTCGCCTTGGCGATCTGGGCCACCATCTCGGAGACCTGCTCCATAGCCTCCCGGATCATCTGGCTCCCCCTGGCCTGCTCCACCGTGGTGCGCGCGATCTCCGCCACCTGGGCGGTCGCCTCGGTCACCCCGACCACGATCTTGGTGAGAGCCGCGCCGGACTTCTGGGACAGTATCTCGCCGTCGGAGATGGAGCGCTCGGCCTGGTTGATGGCGTCCACCGCGCGCCGGGTCTCCTCCTGCACACCGCGGATCACCAGGGCGATCTCACGGGTGGAGCTGGAAGTGCGCTCGGAAAGCTCCTTGATCTCGTCCGCCACGACCGCGAACCCCTTGCCGTGCTCGCCGGCCTGGGCCGCGATGATCGCCGCGTTCAGGGCCAGAAGGTTGGTCTGCTCGGCGACCTCGTCGATAACTGAGAGGATGTCCCCGATGTCGGCGGCCCGCTCCGAGAGGGTGTTGACGACTTCGCTGGTGATCTGGGAGGCGCGCTTGATCTCCTGCATCCCGTCGATCACCGCTTCCACCGCCTCGCGCCCGGTCTCCGCGTCGACCCTGACCGCCTTGGAAATGGCCGCCGTCTCGTTGGCGTTTCTCTCCACCTGCTTGATGGAGCTGTCCATCTCCATGACCGAGGAGGCGGTCGCGGTCGCCACTTCCATCAGGCTCACCACGCCGTTACCGACCTGCTTGATGGAGCTCCCCATCTCGACGATGGAGGAACTCACCTCGCCCACGGACAGGGCCAGGTTTTCCATGTTCTGCACGACCTCCTCGACGGAGGAGGCCATCTCCAGGATCGAGGAGGAGCTCTCCGAGGCGGAGATGGAGAGCGAATCGACACCCTGGGCCACCCCCTTCACGGAGGTGTTGATCTGCACGATCGCCGCGGAGGTCTTGGAGACGCTGTCGGCCTGGGTCTTGGCCGACCCCACCACGGAATGCGAGGCCTTGGCCATGGTGTCCGAGATGCCGGCGAGCTCCTGCGAGGACTTGGAGACCTTGCCGATCATGCCGGAGAGCTTGCCCACCATCTCGTTGAAATCGCTCCCCAGCAGCCCCAGCTCGTCGTCGGACTCCAGCACGATCGTCGCGGTCAGGTCCCCCTCGGCGCCGGAGTTCACCGCGTCCGCCATGACCCTGATGCGGGACACGATGTTCCTGGTGATGAGCAGGCCGAGCACGATGGCCAGGGCGATCGCCACCAGGATCACCACGACGAAGGTCACACCGGCCGAGCGCTGAATCTGGGTCACCTGGTCGTTGGCCTGGGTCATCTGGTTGCCTACCTCGACGAGGATATCGTCCAGGTCGGCCTTCGCCTTGTCGTTGGCGTCCGAGATTTCCTCGTTGGCGAGCCGGTGCAGCCGCTCGTCCGCCAGGGCGTCCTTGGCCGCCTGGCTCACCGAGTTGGGGGGGACCCCCTTCAGGAGTTCCACCTTGCGGGCGATCAGCTCGTCGGCCACCTTCTCGAACTCCGACCAGCTGACCAGCAGCTGGCGGGTGCGCTTCTCGATGACGCTCCCCTTGGCGGCAGGGAGCACCCCAAGCTTCTTGTTCCCCTCCAGGATGGTCTGCGCCTGGGTCAAAAGCAGGTCCCGCTTCATCCGGTAGTCTTCCACGTACTCTTCCATCTTGTCCGGTTCGGAGCGGACCAGGGCGGCCTGCATCAGGCTTACGTGGCAGAACTTCTGGGCGACCCCCATCAGGAGCACCAGCTTTTGCTGCTTGGAGAGCTGTTCCAGGATACTCTGGATCTCGCCGCCGACCCGCTTCATGCTCAGGGCGCCGAAGACGCCGGTGAAGGCGACCAGCAGGGCCATGATCAGGAAGGAAACGATCAGGCGGGTGCGAAGCTTGAGGTTTTTCATCGTAATCAGCGCTCCGTTTCAGCGAGGAGGAAGTTCAAGAGTTCCACGGAGGCCTTTACTTCGGGCTTGGTCATGTTGGAGTCCGGCTTCCTGAGCATCTTCACGCCGTAGGCCTTGGTGGCGTTGCGGTCGAAGGGCTGGCCGGAGATGGGGGCCACGCCGGTCTGGATCGCGACGATGGTGCGCTCCAGGGTGTGGCACTTGACGCATTTGACCCGCACTACCTCGTAGTTCGCCTTCATGGCCGGCGGGAAGCCGGAAGGGTCGAGGTGCATGGCGTCGCCCTTGCCGACAACCTTCAGTCCGGCGTGGGCGGCGGTTGCCGAGAGTGTTACCACGAGCAGTGTGAGCAGGAGCCTTTTCATGTGAGTGAATCCTCCGTTAATAGAGTGGTGCTGCGGTTTTTCCGGTTTTACCACGGGCTGGGCGTTTTCCGGGTTGAGCCCTCAGCCAGGTTTAGAAGCTAAAAGCGAGCGAGGCGAGGGTCATCCTGTCGATCCCCGTCGGCCGGTCCGTATACAAATACTGCAGCGAGAGCTTGGTGTTCTGTAGCGGCGCGTAACTGACCGCGGGGATGTAGCGGCGGGTCCCCCCGGTCTCGTCCTGCTGGTATTCATAGCGAAACAGGGCGATCAGATTCACCGGAGCGCCGAACATGTACTCGCCCTCGAAGGCGTAGGCGTGGGAATCCACCGTCGTGGCCGCGACCGGGCTGAAGTTCGGGTTGTCGTCCCGGCCGAAGGCGCCGCTTCCCTTCAGGTGGAAACGCTTGTAGAGCAGATCGCACTCCGCTCCGGCCCGGTAGAAGTCGTTGCGGAACTGGGCGACTCCCTGGTCGGAGAACTTGCCGTTACTCCCGACATAGCCAAAGCCTCCCAGGGTCAGGGTCAGGAAGTCCCAGACGCTGTCGCTCTCCATATCGACCTCCGGCTCGTTCCCCTTGAGGTCGGTGCCGCCGATCTTCACCGAGACGTGGCCGTAGCCGTCCTTTCTGTGCTGGCCGTTACGGTCCACGACTCCGCCTGCGACGAAGACCCGGTTGCCGATCAGCGAGTTCAGCTCCAGCGCGTCCTCCGGCGCATCCAACGAGAACGGGGAGGAACCCTGCGAGAAGGAGGAGCCGACCGTGTAGGCGGTCGAGGCGTAGGAGGGGGTCAGTATAACACGGTCGCTCTTTTTCCACAGCGAGAGTTTCGGCTCCAGGCGCCCGACCCTCAGGTTAACGGGGGTCCCCAGCGCGTGGCGCCAGATGGCGAACAGCTCGTTGATGTTGGGCTGGTTGTTGGGCGGCGTGTTGGCGTTGTTGGCGGGGTCGGTCACCTGGGTGGTGGCGGTCTGCACCCCCTGCGAGTAGAGGTTGTAGGTGAGGAAGAAGCCCGCGGCCTCACGGAAGGCGCCGCCGGCCTGCAGGCGCAGCGACCTGGTGGAGAGGTCGAGCTTGTTGCCGTTCAGGGCGTCGTTATTGTAGGCGACGTCCAGCGTGCCGGTAATCGAGACCGGAAGCACCTCGGGGAGGCCGGAGAGCCAGAGCCCCTCGATCTTCCCCTCGTTCTTCTCCGGCTTGGCCGCCCCCGCCTTGCCGGGGTAGACGTAGCCGTTTTTCAGGAAGGCGTCGCCGAACTCGTTGAGCTCGGGGAAAATGGTGTGGCAGGTGGAGCACTCGGTTTTATGCTGGCGGCTGAAGGCGGGAATCGCGTCCGCCTTTTCGGGAAAGCAGAGGGGCATGAGTGCGAGGACAACGGGAAACAGGACCGGAACGAAACTGTTCTTCGGGAACATGCAAATCTCCTGACATGGCAACATTCTACCAACAAAAATTATCCCACACTCATAAAAAAACGTTTTCTGGAATTGCAACTCGGGTAGTGCTGATAAGGATTCAACTTGGATATGGATTATTACAATATTGCTGATGTGAAGTCAACTTAACAAAACGGCCCTGCATCACATTTCGGCATACAGAGTGAATTACCGCTCATTTTTCCCTACATTTTTCCCGCGGAAAATGGTATAAATACCGGCAAAACATTCGGAGGGCCGTGCCATGCAGTTTAAGAGTCTCCTTTTCCTCGTCCTTACCATTGCGCTTATCGCCGGATGCGGCGGAGGTGACCCGGCCAACCCGGTGCAGGCGGTCAGCAAGCAGGCCGCCTCCTCGACCTGCCTGAACTGCCACGCCAGCGCGGTCGCCCTGACGGGTTCGCTGGTCACCGACGAGTGGCGCGCCTCCACCCACAACCTCAAAAACGGCGCCGGGTGCGCCGACTGCCACGAACCGGCCTCGGACCACCCGAACCTCTGCAGCACCTGCCACGGCGGTGGCGAGTTCCAGGTCACCATCAATCCCGACGCGTCCGCCAAATGCCTCAAGTGCCACGGCACCGCCTTTCCTGACAACCTGATGATGGCTAAAGCCCCCCAGCATTACGGCTACTCGACGGCGCGCGCGCTGCCCCAGGCGAAGCGCGCCTCCTACGTGAGCGGCCAGTACCAGGGGCGCTGCCGCGCCTGCCACAACCCGCACCTGAACACCCTGACCCAGCAGCACCACGACTACGCCACCTCCCAGCACGGCGACCCCAAGGGTGCCGCCTGGAACCACTACGAGTTCAAACAGGACACCTACGCCGCCTGCACCCGGTGCCACACCAGCACGGGGTACATCAGTTACGTCACCAGCGGCTTCACCGTTCCCACCAAGGGGTTCGGCGCCGGAGACCCGAGCCGCGAAGTTCTGGCCTGCGACGCCTGCCACGCCAGTTACGACTTCAAGAACAGCATCCGCCAGGTCCCGGCCTTCACCGCGACCTATCAGAACTTCAACGGCACGGCCCTGGCATCCTTCCCGGACTCGGGCGAGACCAACCTTTGCATCCCCTGCCACACCGGTCGCGACAGCGGCCAGAGCATCAACGCCATCCCGGCCGCCAGTTTCACCGACGTTGGGTTCCTGAACTCGCACTACAAGGCGGCGGCGGGGCTCATGTACATGCAGGACGGCTTCACCAACTTCACCTCGCCCTCCGCGGCGCTCGGCACTTCCACCTACGGCAAGTCGCTCTCGCCGGACAGCCTTTCCACCCCCGGCGGCATCGCCGGCGGCACCGCCAGCACGCACCGCAACTTCGGAACCTCCCGCATGAACGGCGACAGCCACAAGCCCGCCTTCTTCGTCCCGGGAGTGTTCGACAAGAACGGCCCCTGCGTCACCTGCCACCTGAACGCCAGCGGCGTGACGGCGCGTGCGGGCTCCGGCCACAGCCTGAAGATCGACGGCAACGCCTACAACCAGGTCTGCGTCAACTGCCACACCAGCGAGAACACCGTCCCGCTCACGGCCGACAACTTCCGGAGCGCGTTCCTGGCCCCTCAGGCTGAGGCCTTTGAGTCGGCGCTGAAACTGATGCAGAACATACTCCTCAACACCTATAAAATCAGCTTCGACGAGAGCACCTTCCCGTACTTCTACGACGAGAACCTGCCGACCGTCGCGGGCAAAAAGCAGGCGGTCCGGAACTGGAACCGCCCGGGGATCCTGGTTGGCGGCCGGCCGGTGGACCCCCGCAAGCTGATGGGGGCCTGCTTCAACTTCAACCTGCTGACCCGCGACCCGGCGGCCTACGCCCACGCCCGCTCCTACAGCCGCAGGCTCATCTATGACAGCCTCGACTACCTGGACGATGGCGTGATCAACCAGTCCGTCAGCGTCAGCGCGCAAGCCTCGGGACTCACCGACGCCGGCGGCAACCCCCTGTTCGCCAAGGGGGCCAAGGCGTACAACGACAGCGGCGTCGCGACCGGCTCGCCCGCCAAGTACGGCATCGGCACCCCCTACCCCGGCACCTCGGAGGCCATGCTCTACCTGATCGGCTGGCTGCGCAGCGGGACCAAGCAGGACCTGACCGGCGTAGACCACGTCAACGGCGCCGGATCCTGGACCGCGATCGAAAGACCGTAGCGTTAATCGCCGCAGGTGTTAAAATGAAGCCGTACCCGACCCCGCCTCGCCTGAGGCGGGGTTCTTTTCCGACGCGACCTAATCAGGAACGACCATGAAACTGTTACTCCACATCTGCTGCGGGCCGTGCGCCGTCTACCCCGTGAAAGAGCTGCGCTCCTCCGGGATCGAGGTGACCGGGCTTTTCTATAACCACAATATTCACCCGTACACCGAGTACAAGCTGCGCATGGATGCGGTGCGCGCCTACGCGGAACTGGTGCAGCTGAGCGTAATTTACCGGGAGGAGTATCGCCTGGAAGAGTTCCTGGTGAATGTGGCGGGCGATCCGGCTGCGCGTTGCGGCTACTGCTACCGTTCCAGGCTGGAGGAGACTGCGAAGAGTGCGGCGGAGCTTGGTTTCCCCTATTTCTCCTCGACCCTGCTGTACAGCAGGTATCAGAACCAGGAGACCATCCGCGAATTTGGCGAGGAACTGGGTGAGCGTTACGGGGTGAAGTTCCATTTCGACGATTTCCGGCGCGGCTGGCAGGAAGGGATCACGCTTTCAAAGGAGATGGGGCTCTACCGGCAGAAGTACTGCGGCTGCATCTACAGCGAGAAGGAACGCTATGCGAAGCAGGCGGTAAAGGCGTTAAGTCGTTAAGTCGTTAAGTCGTTGAGTCAGGCATCGTTCCCACCCTCCAGCGTGGGAATGCATCCCCGGCAAAGGCGTTGAGTCGTCAAGTGGGGCATCGTTCCCACGCTCCCGCGTGGGAATGCATCAAGGGACGCTCCCGCGTCCCGGTTTGGGGGGTCACGTGTCGTCCCTGGGAAAATCCCTCATCGTAGTCGGGCTCGTCATCGCCCTAATCGGCGTGCTGCTCAGTTTTGCCGGGCGCATCCCCTGGCTCGGCCGGCTCCCGGGCGACATCTACGTCAAGCGGGAAAACTTCACCTTCTATTTCCCCCTCGCCACCAGCATCATCATCTCCCTGATACTATCCTTCATCCTCTGGCTCTTCCGGCGATAATCCGAGAAACGCTGCTGATCAATCCGAGAGCTGCTTCCCCCTCAGGGCAACGAAAGACCGGCCCCTTCACCCCGCCATTGAACTTCTCGCACTTTCACAAGCTCTCCCTCGCCCTCTGGGAGAGGGCCGGGGTGAGGGATTTGCCCTGGCGTGATAGCTGCTCCGTGGAGACTCCCTCACCCCTGCCCCTCTCCCGGAGGGCGAGGGGATAAGGCGCTGAAAAACGACATCAGCTCATAATAGAGTGAACTCATAGGAGTACTCGCCCAACCCCTGCGATGAAAGGCTGAGTCAGGGAGCGCTCGCACCCAACTCGACGATCTTGCCGCCCTTTGAAAGGCGAAACAGGTGGCCGCGCCAGACCACGCGATTGCCAAAGAGCGAGAGCGCCCAGACCCCAAAGGCAAGCGCGTCCCGAATCGGCAAAAGCCAGAGCCAGCGCGGCAGCAGCAGGTCCTGGAGGAAAGCGCGGCTGTAGACAAGCGATACGGCTCCACGCACCAGGTAGAGGAGCGCGGCAGCCGCCACCCCCTCCCGGGAAAAGCCGGAGACCACCAGGGCGAGGAGCGCCCCGAGAAAGGGGAGCGTGATTCCGGAGGCCAGGTAGCCGCCGGGGCGGGAGACCCGCATGGTGCGTCCCCAGCGCAACTGCCGCACCAGCACCTCAGAGACCGTCTCCCCGCCGCGCATGACGCTTTCCACGAAATAGGGAGAGAGCTCCAGACGATAACCGGACAGATGGATCATATTGCCCAGCTGGTAGTCGTCGGCGAGGTAGTCGACCAGCGCGGCGAATCCGCCGATCCGCTCCAGCGCGTCCTGACGCAGCGCCATGGAGGCTCCCAGCGCGAAGCTCAGCCCCTCGAGCTTGAGCGCCGCCATGACGTTGGGTACCATCTCGCAGGAGAAGCCGAGCGCCTCGATGGCGCAGCCGACACCCCGGGCGCCGGAACTGCGGTACAGCGAGGTGACGAGCCCCACCTGCGGATCGGCAAACGGCGCGCAGACCTCCCGCAGGTAGCTTTCCGTGACCCTGATATCGCTGTCGCAGACGATCAGCAGCGGATGCTTCGCCTTGGCGTGGGCGTGCATCAGGTTGCAGACCTTGTAGTTCGCCCCGTGGATCGCGCCGTCCACCACCAGTTCGATATCGACCTCAGGGTAGGCAGCCATCACCCGCTGTATGACCGGGATGACCTGGTCCGTCGCCGAGGCTGCGGCGAAGACGATTTGGAATTGCGGGTAATCCTGTCGGCAGAAGGAGGCGAAGTTCTCGAAGCTGTCGCCGTCCACCCCCTTCACCGGCTTAAGGATCGAGACCGGCGGGGTGCAGTCGGGCAGGGCGGGGCGTTTGCCGAAGAAGCTCCGGCCGCAGAAAAGCGTGATCGCGGCGTAAGCAAGCGCCGGAGCAGTCATCAAGAATGGGAGAATCTGGCGGAGCATGAAGATACCTGTTGGGACCAACCTTTGGGTTAGGAGTGCCTCGCCCCTTCGGGCAGGGGCGCAAGGAGGGGTAGCTAAGCGACCAGGCGAGCCTGGACTTCGCGCTCAATTTTTGGACCTTTTTCATCTTCAGCCAGCTTCAGCTCATAACTTGTTTGCAAGTTCAGCCAGAATTGCGCCGTAGTGCCGAAGTAACGAGCCAGCCTGAGTGCCGTCTCAGGTGAAATGGAGCGGCGCTCTCTGACAATATCATTGATGCGCGGGGCCGGGACTTTGAGCTCCATCGCAAGTGCGTGTCCGGTCATCCCAAGGGGAATAAGAAATTCTTCGCGAAGAATTTCACCAGGATGAATGGGGCGCATTTTATTTACTGGATCCATCGGTTTCTCCATCAATGGTAATCGACGATCTCGACGTCAAAGATATTGCCATCCTTCATGCGAAAGCATACGCGCCACTGATCGTTGATGCGAATGCTCCATTGACCTTTGCGACTCCCGCGCAAGGGCTCAAGCCTGTTGCCTGGAGGAGCGCGTAAATCTTCGAGAGAAAAAGCATCGTGCAACATTTGCAACTTGCGCTCGGCAACGGTGGCAAAGGCCTTGAATTTAAGCGGGGGTTTGCCCTCGAACAGTGCCCGGGTTTCCTTGCAATGGAAGGTCTTTATCATCCCAAACAATATAACGCAACGCGTTAAACGTCAAGTGGTTAGAAGTAAGTTTTTATGGTAGCCGCGCGCCCAGTATCCGCTCCACCAAAATCAGGTACGGCGCCGTTGCCGGCCGGTTCAACTGGCGGTTGCACCAGACGTTGAAGTGCTTCGGCGCCAACGCGGCGCCCCACCCCTCCACGGCCTCTGCCTCTTCCGGCCCTCCCGCATGCCCCGTGTAAAGGGAGACGGTGATAATCCCCCCCGGTTTGAGAAGCTGCGCCGCCTGCTCCAGAGCAGAAACGGTGCTGACCGGGGAGGTGATGAAAGAATTTTCGCCGCCACCTGGCAGATAGCCAAGGTTGAAGACCGCGGCACTCAGCCCGGCAGGCACGAACTCGGACAATCTCTCGTGCCCGGTCTCCATCAGCTCGACCCAGCCAAGGCACCCCTGCCCTTCCAAAAGCTCGCGGGTCGCGGCGATGGCGCGGGGCTGCAGGTCGAAGCCCCAGACCCGGCCCCCCTCCCCCACCAGTTGCGCCAGGAGCAAGGTATCGAGCCCGTTGCCGCAGGTGGCGTCCAGCACCAGGTCGCCCCGGCGCACCCGCTGCCTCAGGTAGAAATGGGACAGCGGCACCGCGCCGCGCAAGGTCTCCTTTTTGGCAGGTCTTCCCGCCGCGCCCTCCGGCAGGCATCCCTTCGCTGGCTTACCCTCAGCGGCCTCCATGTCCATTGGGCACCTCCTCAAGGGCGAATGATGATTCGCCCCTACCTTGAAGCGTAACACCCGCCCGAAACCTGACTGCCAGGTCGGGGCCTTCGCAAAGCCCCCCCCTAGATTTCCCTGGTACCAACTGTAGGGGCGAATCATCATTCGCCCGCCTTCCGTACCCAAAGGGGAAATGTGACCGGTTACTTCTACTTCTATTTCTTCCCCGCCAGCGTCAACACTGCCGGCAACGTTATCATGAAAGCGATCTGGCAGGCGAACATCCCCAGCGACATTACGGCCCCGATGCTGAACACCCCCTGGTGATGGGCGACCATGAGCGCGCCAAAGCTCGCCATGATGGTCAGGGTGTTCAATAAGACCCCCACCCCGGTGCTGCTCATGATGACGTCGGCAGCACTCCCCTCCTCGCGCCGGAAGCGGTTGATGATGTAGATCCCGGAATCGATGGCGATGCCAAGTACAAGCGGCATGACGATGATATTGGCCGAGTTGAAGCTGATGCCGCAAAGCCACATGCCGGCCACCATGAAGAGCACGCCGACCACCAAAGGGATCAGGCCGATCAGGGTGAACTTAAGGCTCCTGAAGGTGATGAACAGGATGGCGACGATGGCGACGAAGGCGTAGATGAAGGCCATGCGGTAGGCGTCGCGCATGATGGTCATCGACTCGTAGACCATGACCGGCTCGCCGGTGGCGTGCGGGTCGACCCGGCGCACGTCGTTCAGGTAGGCCTTGAGCGGCTTCAGGTCGAAGATCTCACCCTTGGGGGCGACCTGCAGCATGAGCTTCCCGGTCTTTCCCACGAAGCGCGAGCGCAGTTCGGCGGGAATGTCGGCCTCGGTGATCGGGGAGGCGTTCAGGCTTTCCTTCAAAAGACCGATCTTCTCGGGGAGCTCGCGGAACATGCCGCCCTGGAAGTCCTGCAGCATGCCGACGGCGTTGCGGTCCTTCTCCTTCTCAAGACCGGCGAAGAACTTGTCCAGGACCGTCAGGAAGGCCGCCACCTTGGGCGCTTCGGGGCTCTTCTCCTCAACCAGTTTCGCCTTCAGCTTCACGGTGGCGTTGCGGAAGTTCTCGAACACGGTGGGAAGCTCCATGAGCGAGAGGTCCTCCTCGTACTTCCCGGGGTTCACTCCGGCAAGCTCCTGCCGTATGGCGGCGAGCTCGGCGAGCTTCTCCTGCTGATGGTCCGGGACGAAGGTGGCGAGGCTCACCACGTGGTCCACCGTCGGCAGCGCCTCCAGGGCCCGGGTCTTCGCCGCCGCCGCTGCGGGGCTGCCGGCGGTGAGCGCCGCGAAGTAGCCGGCGTTCTCCTTGCTGCGCATCAGCTTGTAGGCGTAGGAAACCGATTCCAGCCCTTTGGCCTGCAGGTTCATCAGGTTGTAGTCGAAGCCAATCTTGGCCAGCGGGTAGAGCGAGGCGGCGCAGCAAATAACGGTCGCCGCGATGACGAGCTTGGGGTGCCCGAACGCCAGTCTCTTGAACCCGCTGTCGCGGCTTGCGCGCGGGGGCCGCGCCGGCCGGTGCTTGCGCTTGCGGGACAGCAATACCAGCATGGCGGGGAGCACGGTAAAGGTGACGAGCACGCAGATCGCGACGCCCCCCGCGGCGATGATCCCGAGCTCGGCGATCCCCTTGAAATCGGTGAAAATGAAGGTGAGAAATGCGGCAGCGACGGTCGCCGCGGCCATGACGATGGCCCAGACGTTCCGGGAGAGCCCGGTTTCTATGGCGGGGAGCTCGTCCGCACCCAGGCGCAGCTCCTCCTGGTAGCGCAGCACGACCTGGATGCCGTACTCGATGCCGATCCCGATCAGCATGATGGCGAAGACCATGGAGAGGATGTTCAGGTGCCCGACGGCGGCGGTCGCGAAGCCGAAGGAGAGCGAGATGGCGACCAGGAGCGACACCATGGCGGCGATCACGTTCAGGACGCCGCGAAAGGCGAGCAGCAGCAGGACGACGGTGAGCGCCAGCGAGATGCAGGTCGCGAGCGTGATGTCCTTCTGGCTGGTGGCCATCTCCTCGTTCTCCAGCACCGGCGAGCCGGTAAGCCCCGCGGTCACCCCCTTGAATTCCGGCAGCGCCTTCAGCTTCCCGATCTCGGCGCGCACCTTGGCGATCGCCGACCCAGCCGGGACGAAGCCGACGTTAGCGCGCACCGGCAGGACGGTCAGGATCTGCTGGCGCCCCGCCTTGGCGAAGGAGGAGTCGGAGCTCATAAAGAACCCTTCCAGGGAAGGCGGAGCACCCTTGCCGCCGCCGAAGGTGCTGAAGCCGGTACCCAGCTTGTCCAGCATGAAGACGAGCCCCGGCAGCTCGCTCTTCTCGCCCGCGACGTAGCGGTCCATCCGGCGGGTCAGGTGGTTGAAGAGGGTGGCGACCTTGGGCTCCTTCGAGAGGTCCTTCAGCACGGGCGCCGCGAGGGAAAGGTTGCGGTGCAGTTCCTTCAGGTCGGCGAGATCCATGAAGAGGAGCCCGTTTTTCTGGAAGAAGGGGAGCGCGTAAGGATAGAAGATGTCGGAGAACTCCTTGCGGTCCTTGGCCAGGGCCCCGTAGAGGCGCGTCCCGAAGGCACCGGCCGCTGAAGCGTCGGAGCTCTCGATGACGACGACGATGTCCTCCATGTCGCCGAACTCGGCGCGGAAGGCCTGGAAATCCCGGTTGAACGCGGTGTTCTTCGGCATCAGGTCGTCCCTGCCGGTGAGGAACTCCATGCGCTGCGAGGTGAACCAGATGGAGAGCGCCGACAGCAGAAGGGCCAGGAAGAGTACCAGCCACGGGTGACCTGAGGCGAGGGAGAACAGGGCGCTCCCTCTTTTTGCCGTTTCTTTCATATAACCTCGAGCGTTTTTTTTGTGCTTGGTCCGAACTCAGCAACCTACCACACGAGGGAGCCATAAATCAAGAAACAGGAGCAAAGTACGGTTTTAATTAGGGAAACTCAGTTGTGGCCAGAAAAAAAAGTGTACCTTTGGCAAAAATTATGGTAAGTCTCACTGCTTGTAGCCATTAGCAAAAAGGTTACACTGAATTAATCTGGCGCTGACCAAGGAGTTTTTTGGTGACTTCCCCCTATAAGCACCCCATATCACACGCGCTCACTTCATTCAACGGGAGCACTGTCGACCCGGATCAGCCCCTCTCCCCAAAGCCGGGAGCCAAGGTGCACCACCTGCCGGCCTCTATCTGGAAACGCAAGCAGGGCAAGGAAAAGAGCCCGCTCGACTTTGCCATCGAGGCGAGCCGCGACTTCTTCTTCCGGGAGCAGCTTCCCAAGGGGTACTGGTGGGCGGAGCTCGAGTCGAACGTCACCATCACCTCCGAATATATCATGCTGTTCCACTTCCTGGGGCTGGTGGACCACGAGCGTCAGCGCAAGATGGCGAACTACCTGCTCTCCAAGCAGACCGAGGGGGGCTACTGGACCATCTACTTCGGCGGCCCGGGCGACCTCTCCACGACTGTCGAGGCCTATTTCGCCCTGAAGCTGGCCGGCTATCCTGCGGAGCACCCCGCGATGGAGAAGGCGCGCGCCTTCGTGCTGGAGCAGGGCGGCCTCATCAAGACCCGGGTCTTCACCAAGATCTTCCTGGCGCTCTTCGGCGAATTCGCCTGGTTCGGCGTTCCGTCCATGCCGGTCGAGCTCACCCTGCTCCCGAACTGGGCCTACTTCAACATGTATGAGTTCTCCAGTTGGGCCCGGGCCACCATCATCCCGCTCTCCATCGTCATGTACAGCCGCCCGGTGCACAAGCTTCCCCCCGCGATGCGGATTCAGGAGCTCTTCGTGCGGCCGCCGCGCCCCATCGATTACACCTTCACCAAGGAAGACGGCATCCTCACCTGGAAGAACTTCTTCATCGGCGCCGACCACCTGTTGAAGGTGTACGAATCGAGCCCGATACGCCCCTTCAAGAAGAAGGCGCTGGAGCGGGCCGAGTCCTGGGTGCTGGAGCACCAGGAGACGACCGGCGATTGGGGCGGCATCCAGCCGGCCATGCTGAACGCGATCCTTTCCCTGAACATCCTGGGCTACCCGAACGACCACCCGGTGATCGTCAAGGGACTTGAGGGGCTGGCGAACTTCTGCATCGAGACCAAGGACGAACTGGTGCTGCAGTCCTGCATCTCGCCGGTCTGGGACACCGCGCTGGCGCTGAAGGCGCTGGTCGACTCCGGCGTCCCGGCGGACCACCCCTCGCTTGTCAAGGGCGCCCAGTGGCTCCTGGATAAGGAAGTACGCAAGCCCGGCGACTGGCGCATCAAGAGTCCCGACCTGGAGCCCGGCGGATGGGCCTTCGAGTTCCTGAACGACTGGTACCCGGACGTGGACGACTCCGGCTTCGTCATGATCGCCCTGAAGGGAATCCAGGTGAAGGACCGCAAGTCCATGAACGGCGCCATCAAGCGCGGCATCAACTGGTGCCTCGGGATGCAGAGCAAGAACGGCGGCTGGGGCGCCTTCGACAAGGACAACACCAAGTACCTGTTGAACAAGATCCCCTTTGCCGACCTGGAGGCGAACATCGACCCGCCCTCCGCGGACCTCACCGGAAGGATGCTGGAGCTGATGGGGACCTTCGGCTACGCCCGCGAATTCCCGGCGGCTGCCCGGGCCATCGAGTTCCTGAAGCAGAACCAGGAGCCCGAGGGTCCCTGGTGGGGGCGCTGGGGGGTGAACTACCTCTACGGCACCTGGAGCGTCATGTGCGGCCTGGCGGCGATCGGCGAGGACCCGAGCCAGCCCTACATCAAGAAGGCGATCAACTGGATCAAGTCGCGCCAGAACATCGACGGCGGCTGGGGGGAGACCTGCGAGTCCTACCACGACCGCACCCTGATGGGGATGGGCGAGAGCACGCCGTCGCAGACCGGCTGGGCGCTGCTCGCCCTGATGGCAGCCGGCGAGGCGGGCTCCTCCACCGTCGCGCGCGGGGTGCAGCACCTGCTCGCCACCCAGAAGGGGGACGGCACCTGGGACGAGACCCAGTACACCGGGACCGGGTTCCCGAAGTTCTTCATGATCAAGTACCACATCTACCGCAACTGCTTCCCGCTCATGGCGCTGGGGACCTACCGGACCCTGACCGGGGGGCTGGGGTGAGCAGGATGGCATCGTGAAAGCCTTCGTCACCGGTGCCACCGGTTTCATAGGGGCGTCGATCGTCAGGGAGCTCTTGAAGGACGGCAGCGAGGTGCGCGTGCTGGCGCGCCCCGGCTCGGACCGCCGCAACCTGGAGGGGC
>TBL_comb47_HYPODRAFT_10000867_pt1 | contig 39780 bp, 22 predicted proteins | sample TroBogypolimnion_40_FD_10682 | JGI IMG/M metagenome (IMG submission 10682)
AAATTATTCAGTCATTTCACCATATGTTTTTTGACAGGTATCTTGCGTACTCCAGTCCGAGTTATACAAGGACCGGAAAATCAATGCTTTTGCTTGGGATGTTTGATAAGGGTCTGCGCAAAACATTTGTTAATTTTGTGAAGAATCCTTTGAATTTATTTAAGAGACTTCATTATCAGACTCTGATGATAATCCAGCCGGTTGATTTTCTAGAAGACGGAAGGCAGAGTATGTGCGACGGCTGCCCGGATATAACAGTATGGAATGGGCAATTAGTATGGTCATGCCGAATGGAAGAACAATTAAAGTATGGTCAGAATGTGCGCACATATCCGAAGGACTTCAAGGTAAATTAACAAGGTGACATTGAATAGTTATATTTAACGACCATCCCTGAATTGAAATAATTAGGGATGGTTTTTTTTAATTTTTACCTTGACAATAAAATAGTTTTTTATTAAAGTCGCAGTTCAATAATTGAAGCTTTATTTAAGCAGCTCTATGAAGTTATAATAATTGTAGATTTGATTTAATATAAGGTTACGGATTTTATGTTAATTATTGCTAATCAGCAATGATTAAAGGGGAGAAAAAAGCAATTCCAAGTGGCTCTCAAATGGCTCACATGTGGCTCACACCTGGCTCTTTTTAATAGGATTGTAGGCACTATCTCTTATAAATGTCAGGTAGATTTATGGTAAGATATAGGATATAAAAAGAGACATTCAGTTTTATTATTCCTAAATGACTCAATTTGATATAGAGGTATTATTTGCCGATTATTATTTTGGCATGTTAAATCCAAATTTGCTGAATATTTTTAATGCTTTATCAGTCCCTAGAAATTTAACAAACTTCTGAACCTCCTGGTTATTCTCAGCCTGTTTTAATATAACATAAGACTGGTCAAGCTGTGAATAACTCTTTTGATCTATCAGATAATAATTTCCTTTAGCTGACATTTCAGGAGAGAGTGCAAGAGATAATGCGATCAATCCAACTTCTGCATTGCCAGTTAATACAAACTGCGCTGCCTGAGAGACATTATCACCTTTTACAATTTTATCTTTAACAACCTGATCTAATTTATAGTAAGCAAGACATTCAACTGCCCTTTTCCCATAAGGGGCAACTTCTGGGTTAGCTATTGAAATTTTGTTTACTTTATCGGATTTAAGGATATCGAGACCTTTGCTTACATCCAGCAAAGAACTCCACAATACCAGATGTCCAATTGCATAAACTTTTGGTTCTCCTATTGTTAATCCCTGTTCTTTGAGTTTAACAGCAAAGTTATGATCTGCAGAGAAGAACATATCAAAAGGTGCTTTGTTAACAAGCTGCTGGTAAAAGTTCCCTGAGGCGCCATAGATAGGTTCTATTTTCGCGTTAGGATTTGATTCCTTATAAGTTTTTACCAATTCACCCATAGCATTACGGAGATCAGCAGCGGCAGCTATAGTAACAGATTGTGCATTTGAACTGGCATTCATAATCATAAAAACCATCAGAAAGATTAAGATATATTTCATTTTATATTATCCTATAAATTTAATGGTTACTTAAAAATTAGCAGTTATCATCACATATGACCAGAAGCCTGCATCATCGCGTGTAATCTTTGCTGTATTGAAATATGATTTCATCAGGTTACCTTGTGAAAACAAACTGCCGCCCCATGTAATTGTTGTCTTCTTAAAGAAATTATAAGACACGGTAAGGTCAAGTTCACGTCCAAGGCTCGACATGCCCACTTTGTTCTTAACGTTAGAACTTAACATGTGGTAATTTGCTCCAAATGTAAAATCGCAGTCTTTAGGGTTATAAAGTGATGTAATATAATAATCATCAATACCGAGCATGTATGATGCAGATGGAGTTTTGTAAAAATAATCCATAAATCCGTAGAACCTATGAGAAGTAGCGTATGAACTATAAAATGTGTTAACCTTAGTTGAATCTGAAGGTTTGGTTCCGGAAACAAGGTCAACACCAAGTCCAAGTTTTACATCTTCATACTTGTAAAATCCCTGTATAGAAACCAGATAGGCATTAACGTCTTTAGCGCCTCTTTTACCTTTCTGAAGACCTAATTCAGTAAGGGAAGAAAAAGGACCATATTCGCCGCGATGGTTTAAGCCAATTGTAGTAGTGCTTACAGAATCAAAATGATCAAGCGCCTGTTTACGTGCGATATCATAATAAGCAAACAAATCTATAACGTTGTTTTGAATTAGGCTGCTGCTGTTTAACCACATTCCATAAATGCTTGAACCAGAATCACTTTTTGAAGGATAGCTGTAAGCAGTGCTGCCTGTTGCCGATCCTGAAGCTGAAGTAACCATTGCTGTTCCTTGATATGTAGACAAAGCAAAAACGTCAGCTTTAATTAAACCAGAGTAAGAGAACCTAACTCCGTCATAACTTCTACCAACATATGTCCAGTTGCCGGCTCCAAAAAATCTTTCAGTACCATATATCATTTCAAACCTACCTGCCTGAACGGAAAAAGGCAAGTCTAATGGATTTATAAGTCTAACGTAGCCCTGATGTAAATCAAGATTAGAGATACTTGAAGTAACAGTCGGCTCAACGCCAAAGACTCTTGAATCCTGTGCCTGAACATAAAGATAAATCCTATCAGAAATGTTTGCGTTTAGCCCCAATCTTGTTCTCATGCTAGCGAAGGAAGTAGGATATGTTTTATTTGAAAAATCCCTTCCATCAAGCTCGGAGCGTAACTGAACCTGACCATCAAAGCTCCAATCAGTTTTTGACTGAGCTAATAATAGAGAGGAGGTTATAAATAAAATTGACATAGCTATATTTATTAGTTTGTTCATGTCATGAACCCTTATAAAGTTTGATTAATTATTATGTATTGGTGAGTTTACTCTGCAGAAAGCCAGAAATCTCTAAGGGGCTGTTTAATAATATTGTTCTTCCGTAGGGACGGGCATCTATTAAACATAAGTATTTAAGAACTTGAGCAAATATAAATTATTTTATATTCTTAGCAAAATATTTTGTAAAGACAGAGAACATTTAATCGTCGTCTTTATCTTTTTTTACTTTAGAGTTATTCTTTTTGTTTTTCTTATTCTCTTTACTAGCATGTCGGCCGTTTCCATTACCTTGATCAAGAATGCCGCCAGAGGGATTCAACTGATCCAGGGCAGATTGAAGTTTTTTGCGAGCTTTAATTGCCTCGGGATCATTAGTATTTGCATCAACAAGAATTTCTTCAAACGGAGCTTTGCTCATATCGAACAACTCCCCTGCCTGATTTAATTTCCAATAACTGCTTCTGACATACCATTTGCTACCAAGCTGCATATAAATCCAATCCCGGGGGTTTCCTTTTTTGCCATGTATTTGATCGTTGAAACTATGTCCATCATAAAATTTGTTATCAGGCAATTTAGCGCCTGCGATATCAACGAGAGTCGGAAGGAAATCAGTCGAATCAATCATATCATCGTTTACAGTTCCTGGTGCAGTAATACCGGGCCAATTGACGATCATAGGTTCTATGTTCCCGCCTTCAGTCATAGTCCCCTTTTGACCTATCAGGCGACGTCCGCCAATAGTAGCGCGATCTGCATGTCCGCCGGCGGTACCATTGTCACTAAAGAAAACGATAAGAGTATTATCGCGAATTTTGAGGTGTTCAAGTTCATTAACTAATTTGCCTATAAGTTTATCCATATAATTTATATTATCAGCATAAATATCTTTACTATCAGGAGCGCTATCCGGAGTGGGAAGAATTTCTGTATGGACATGGGACATCGGGTAGTATACGAAGAAGTGGTCATCGCGATGTTTAGTTATGAAATTGACGAGATAATCATGCATTACATCGGGCATATATTCTTTATCATGAAGAGTCAAAGTTTTTCCGTTGACAGTATATTCATGACCTTTTTTTTGTGTGTTCCAGTAAATGCCACTGCCTTTAAATTGAAGGTAGTCATCGAAACCAAAGTCGTGTGGAGTAAGCGGAAGCTGTCCCCATTTGCCGATAGAAGCAGTAATATAGCCTGCTGGTTTGAGGAGAGCAGGAATCATAACTTCAACACGCGGATCCATTTGACCGGTTGAATCCTGATTTGTAGCGCCAGTGTGGAAGGCATATCTGCCGGTAAGGATTGTAGCGCGGGAAGGGCCGCAAAGAGCGGGCGTGTAGCAATGAGTAAAGCGGACTCCAGTCTGAGCAAGTTTATCAATGTTGGGAGTTTTGTAATTATCAGCTCCGTAGCAACTAACCTCTCCGATACCGAGATCATCAACCAGAATAAAGATAATATTTGGTTTCTTTTCAGAGATAAGATGATTGGACAAAAGTCCTTTTCCCATTATAAAATCGCGTGCGACCAGAGAACCAGCAGCAACAACACCAGCAGTTTTAAGGAAGTCCCTTCTTTTCAATTATGTTTACCTTTTAATTAAAAAATTGAACAAAGGTAAAATAGTAATGAATAATTAATAAACATAACATTAGTTAGATAATATTAATAAACATTAATGAATATTAATGAATAATAATGATGAATAAAGAATTAAATGAATACGCATATAATTCGGAGTGCGCACATAAATCGACCTTACCTAATTATATAATTCTACAATTTAATTTCAATACTAATAATTATTTATGGTACAATAATCGATACTTATGCTGAATTATTTTTTTAATGTATAGAGATCAAAGAAAGGAAATATTAAACCCCAGAGGTTATTTGTTTGTCTAAGAAATAATGTTCTATACTATTTTCAAATCTATTTCATCAGTTAAAACTGAAGGTCTAAATGAATCAGTTAAATTACTTTTTACTCACCTCCCTGCTAATATTCTCAAGCGACTTAATATTCTCTCAATCATTTAATTATATCTCGCCTAAAGATAAATCGACTTTAGTATCATTAAGTACAAATATTATTTTAAAATCCAGTGATTATGTTGATCCGTTAAGTCTATCTCCAGATAAATTTACTGTAATAGGATCGATAAGTGGTATTCATTCAGGAGCGGTAAAATTATCCAATGATAACAAAACAATACTATTTTACCCTGATATTCAGTTTAGTGCTAATGAGGAAGTAAAAGTTAATGTTAATAGGAGCGTAAAGACAACAGGAGGAGAGGTTTTACCATCAGTTACAATACGTTTTAAGACAACACCACTTAAGCATCCTGTAGATTTGAATGATCTTACTTCCACAGAGATTAGATCTACAGATAACTATATAAATAAAACTGTTTTGACTAAATCCTCAAATAAAAGACAAGCTGTTGATACATTACCATCGGATTTCCCAAAAATAACAGTTGGGACAAGTGATAATCCTGCACCAGGAAATATCTTTATTACAAATAAAGCTCAGGGCACCAATAACTCGATTGGAAACTATCTTATGATAGTAAATAACGATGGCAGCGCTGCTAAATATAAAAAACTCCCTCAGGTGGCGAATCTTTTCAAAATAGAACCAAACGGAAACTTTTCATGGTCTTACGCAAATGGAGCTGGCGGTTATTTTATAACTGACACATCATTAGCAACGATTGATACTTTCCAATGCGGCAACGGTTATAAATTAGACGCCCATGATTTTCTTCTTTTACCAAATGGACACGCGGTTTTATTTGCCAATGATGCAGAGCCAGTCGATATGAGTCAAATTGTACCGGGAGGAAACCCCGAAGCCAGTGTAACCGGATTAATAGTTCAGGAATTAGATGCCTCAAAAAATGTAATATTTCAGTGGAGGAGCTGGGATTATCTCCCAATAACTGATTCTTATTTTGATCTTACGTTGCAAAATGTGGATCTAATACATACGAACGGATTAGCGACAGATTTAGACGGGAATATACTTGTTTCAATGAGACATCTTTCAAGTATAGTAAAAATTAACCGAGAGACCGGTGATATAATGTGGATATTGGGCGGTAAGCAAAATGAATTTACATTTTTGGGTGAACACAGTGAAAACGCTCCTACCTATTTTTCTTATCAACATGATGTAGGTGTATTACCAAACGGCAATCTTACTTTATTTGATAATGGTGAACAGCATTCGCCAAATTACTCTCGCGGTGTGGAATATAAATTAGATGAGCAGAATAAAACAGCAACTCTGGTTTGGGAATACAGGCATTTACCATCTGATATTTATGCAAGTGCTATGGGTTCGGTAGAAAGGCTGCCTAACGGAAATACTATTATAGGTTGGGGGCAGGCATCAGGCACAAGCGGGATTCCGCTTTGCACTGAAGTAGATCCGTCTAATTCAACCAAATTAGAATTATTTATGCCCACCGGTCAAATATCTTATCGTGCCTATAAATACGAATGGGTCAACGAAACTGCTACGGCAAAAGTGGAACAGGAAATTCTTCAGGGGAATACATATAATTTTAACAGTTCAAACGACACTACAGGGATAACTATTAAATTTGACCAATTAACCTCCTCTCTATATGCAGATGTAACAGTTTCTAAATACAATATTGCACCATTAAAGCCTACATTCAATTCAACAGCACCGTTAACAGTATCAGGCTATTTCAATATTTCGGGGCTTGGAATTGATTCATACACCGGAGAATTTCATATAAATCTTTATGATTATCCGACTATCACCAATCCGAAATCAACGATTGTATATTCACGGAAAGCGATTGGAGATATATTTACTCCAGTATCTACCAGCTATGATTCAACGAATAATGAACTGATATTTACGGCTACTGGATTCGGAGATTATACATTTGGTATTCCTCAGACTATTGATTCAGCATTCACGCCTTCACCAATATTTCCCGGAAACAATCAAATAGTAAATGGGCTTTCATCGGTAAAATTAGCATGGGGTACAAGAGGAATTGTCCAGACATTTCATCTTCAGGTATCCACCGACTCTGTATTCAGCAACCTAGTAGTTGATAATTCTAGTTTAACCTCAACTAATCTTTTGCTTAGTACTGTTAACAATAATTCTAAATATTATTGGCGTGTAAACAATACAAATGCTGCAGGAATAAGCAACTGGTCAATTATAGAAAGTTTTAATACTGCTTCTCCTTTTGTGAGTATTCTATTTCCTAAGGGGGGAGAAAAATTGTATCTGGATTCTACATATGTTATCCGTTGGGTTTCAAATATAGCAGATACTGTTGACATAAAATTAATGAACGGAAGTAATTTAATTTCTGTTATTGGTGATACAATATTTGCGGGTACCAATGCTTTTCTGTGGAAGGTGCCTTCTACTATTAAACAGGATTCAATTTATAGAGTTATGTTATCAGGTATAAGTAATTCTACTTTGACAAGTTCAAGCAATTCTGATTTTGATATTTTATCAGGAGCTACAGGCATAAATGATAAAGACAAAAGCGTTCTTGACTATAGATTATCGCAAAATTATCCTAATCCATTCAATCCATCTACCTTAATAGAATATTCAATACCTGAGGAAAGCCAAGTACAAATTACCGTATATAATATAATCGGGCAGAAGATATCCTCATTAGTTAATGGAATAAAGGAAACAGGAAATTATGAGGTCACCTGGAATGCTTCGAATTTATCATCAGGAGTTTACTTTTATACAATAAAGGCTACAGCAAATAGCGGGAAGTCTTTTTTCACAATTAAAAAAATGATGTTACTTAAATGATGCTAAGACAATATTTATTAACAGGAATTATTGTCATTTATTCCGAATTATTTTTGGCTCAGAATATATCTAATTTCCAATATATAAATCCTTTGCCGAATTCATCTTACGTTTCGGTTGACAGCCGTATAATAATTAGACAAGGCGGATTGATAAAAAGAGAAAGCATTAATGATAATTTAGTTGAAGTTGTAGGAACAAAGAGCGGCCAGCATTTAGGTAAAATAATCTTAGCAAATGATTCCCGTACTTTAATATTTACTCCATACATCTGTTTTGAGACAGGTGAAGATGTTAATGTTTCATTAAATGAAGGTTTAAAGATCTATGATGGTAATGATGCCCGAGAGTTAAAATTTAGATTTCATACATGCTGTAATACAAACAAAATATTTCAAGAAAGTCTGACTACAATACTCAACCAATCGTTGAAGACCGCTAAATCTTCATTTAGCACATCAGATACTTCAATACCATATTACATACCGCCAATAAATATAGTTAAATCTAATAATCCATCACCGGGTTATTATTTTCTGGCACCATCACCATATTTAGAAATTGTAGATAATGAAGGTACTCCTGTATTTTACAGGAACACTATGGGTACAATTTATGATTTTGATCTTCAGCCTGATGGTGAATTAACGTATTTTATTTATCCGGTTACCTGTTATGGTTTGGATGGTTCTCTTAATTATAAAAGGAATTTTACAGCTTCAGACGGATATGCATCTGATGTGCATGAACTGCGCGTATTACCAGACGGAAGTTATTATATTATAGCCAAAAGAATAGTCACTATGAATCTGAGTGGTGTTGCAGATGGAGGAGATACGACTGCTAAGATTATTGACGGGGCTGTTCAGGAATTTGACCCAAGCGGTAATTTAGTATTTGAATGGGATGCTCTTGATCATTATAATATCACAGATGTAGATGCAGGTATAGATTTAGAACAGCAGCAAATTGATTTCTCACATTTTAATTCCATTGAGCTAGAAAGTGACGGAAATCTATTAATTTCTGCTAGAAACCTGGATGAAATAACAAAGGTTGACCATAATACAGGTGAAATAATCTGGAGATTTGGAGGTAAGAGAAACCAATTCACATTGATAGGAGATAAGCTAGGTTTTTCACGGCAGCATGATATCAGGAGTTTTTCAAACGGAGATATTAGCATTTTTGATAACGGTGTTTATCATCCTGTGCAAGTTTCAAGTGCAGTAGAGTATAAACTCGATGAAGTAAATAAAACAGCTACTTTGGTTCGAAGAATCTATCACAATAATATTTATGCTGCAACAGAAGGCTCAGTTGAAGAAATGCCTAACGGTAACCGACTTATTGGCTGGGGGCAAAATTGGAATCCTATGCTTACCGAATTTACTCCAAGTGATTCTGTTGCTATTGAATTAAGCTACCAAAACTATGTTGATACATATAGAACATTAAAATATCAGTGGAAGACTAGTTTGTTCACTACGGACAATGATTCAATTAACTTCGGTAAGGTATCCTCCGGAGAATCACTAGTAAAACAATTTACAATTTATAATCAGCATGATACACCAGTAACTGTGAATGAGTTTTATTGCCGCGATACGTCATTTACAACCAATATAATGCTGCCGATAACAATTCAGCCCAGAGATTCTTTACAAGTACCGGTGACATTTAGACCGGCACAAAGCGGCACCTTTAAATCTTCATTTAACATAAGAAATATTAGCCAATACAACGGCGAACAACAAATGATTGCAAGGCAGGTTATCCTTTCGGGTACAACAAACGACATTTCGTCAGATAATACAGGAACTATCAATTCGGGACAATTTATTCTTTCTCAAAATTATCCAAACCCTTTTAACCCGTCAACAAATATAAATTACCAAATCCCCAGCAGTTGTAATGTAACTATATTAGTTTATGATGGACTTGGGAGAATGGTAAAGGCCCTGGTCAATCAATATCAAGCTGCGGGTAATTATAATGTCGATTTCAATTCAAACAATCTAGCAAGCGGGATTTATTTTTATCAATTAAGAGCAGGAACTTTCATATCTACAAAGAAGATGCTTGTATTAAAATAAATAATTGCAAGATAAGCCAAATTCTCTTTGTAAAAGCCATTTTACCTGCTAATGCAGTCTCTCCATAAAAATCATCAGATTTACATAAATATTTGCGAAACAGAGGGGTTAAACTTATATTTGTTGATTGTATACAAATAAGTTCTTAAGAAGTCACAGAATGCGAGAGTGGCGGAATTGGCAGACGCGCTAGACTTAGGATCTAGTACCTAACCGGTGTCGGGGTTCGAGTCCCCGCTTTCGCACTTCTTTTCCCTTTAATTCTCACTAAAAAAACAGTTTACGAGGTAGTTTTGGAAATTAAGATAAATGATATAAGCATATCAGAAAAAGAATTAGAAGCGACATTTACATATGAAGAAATAAAAAAAGACCTGGAGACAGAAGTCTTAAAGGAATCTAAGAAACTACAATTACCGGGATTTAGGAAAGGGAAAGCTCCCCTAGCATTACTTAAAAAAATGTTCGGAGATGTTCTTGAGAATGAAGCAGCCGAAAAAGTTGCAAACAAGAAATTCTGGGATATAACGGAGGAAAAAAAGCTTCAACCAATAGGGAAACCGACACTTCATGACTTGAAATATGTCCCAAATGAAAGTCTTTTTATAAAAATATCCTACGAAGTCATGCCTGTCATTGAAGCAAAGGATTATAAAGGGATAGAGATCGAAATTCCAGATTTCCAGGTTAAGGATGATGATGTTAATCATGAAATTGAACATATTCTAAAGGCAAATGAGGTTCAGGAGCCAACAGAACAGGTAACCGGCAAGGAATGTATACTTGACGTTGAAATTCTGAGAATTGATAAGGAAGGTCAGCCATTTGAAGGGAGTAAAACTGAAACTCTTCAGATAGATTTATCAGATGAAAGAGTTGCTAAAGAAATTATTGATAATTCCAATGGAAAGAAGATAGGAGAAACATTCACTTTTACATTTAATGAAGAAAAAACGATAAAGAATAAAGAAGGTGTTGAAGAGAAATATACTGAGACTTATGAATATTCAGCAGTCATAAAAGGAATTAAGAAAGCAACTAAACCTGCATTAGATGAAGTACTGATCAAAAAGATAACCAAAGATAAGGTATCTACTGAAAGTGAACTTAGAGAACAGATTAAAACTGACATTCAGAAATATTTCGAACAGCAGACAGATGATATATTCAGGAGCAAACTGATAACCGAGATTATTAAGAATAATGAGTTTGCAGCTCCTCACGCACTGGTAAGCAATGTGTTGGAAGACTATCTTAAAAGAGAAGAAGAACAGTACAAGAAGATGGGATATAAGAAATACGACAAAGCTGAAGCAAGCAAACGTTTGGCTAAATCTGCTGAAGTTGAAGTAAAATGGTATCTTATTAAGGATAGCATTCAGAAGCAGGAAAATATTTCTATGAGCGAAGATGAATTAACTGCATTGGCTACTAAAGATGCAGAACAAACAGGTATAGCAGTAGATAAATTGTTAAATTATTACAAATCTTCAAACTATGCCGAGAAATTTGTTGAGAATAAAGTATTCGATTTCCTTAAAGCAAACACTACAATAAAGAAAGTAACACCAGAACATACACACACACATAATCATGAGGAGGATGAACATGAAGGATAAACTAGAGATTTATAATCAGCTTGTTCCTTATGTTATTGAACAAACTGGACGTGGTGAACGCGGAATGGATATTTATTCCCGTTTATTAAGGGAAAGAATAATATTTTTAGGTACAGCTATTGACGATCATGTGGCCAGTTTAACGATAGCACAATTAATATTTCTTGAAGCTGAAGATTCAACCAAGGATATAAATCTTTATATCAATTCACCTGGCGGAAGCGTAACAGCAGGGCTTGCAATATATGACACAATGAAATATATCAAACCTGATGTTTCTACAATATGCGTTGGAATGGCTGCCAGCATGGGAGCTATACTTCTGGCAGGCGGAGCTGCAGGTAAGAGGGCATCTCTACCGAATTCAAGGATCTTAATTCATCAGCCATGGATAGGTGGACTTCAGGGACAGACATCCGATATTGAAATTCACGCAAAGGAAATGGTTAAAACCAGAGAGGCACTTTATCATATTCTTTCCGAGCACACTGGGAAGTCAATGGAACAGATAACAAAGGACTGCGACAGGGATTATTTCATGTCACCAGAAGAAGCCAAGGATTACAAGTTAATTGATAGTATAATGTCGAAAAGGATTCCTCTGGATAGTAAGAAGTAAGATGCCTCCCTACCCCTGTCATTGAGGGGATTTGAAGCATAGCAAATTTATTATGCAATAAAGAAGGGTTCGAAAGAACCCTTTTTTTTATTAATTGGAGATTGGAATGGGTACAGAAATAATAACAAGCTAGATTATTTTATCTTGAAAGCGACTGTTGAAGGTCTTTGACACGGTCCAGACGGTCGCCTAATTTTGACTTAACAGATTCAGATAAGTTTTTAATAGCTAATATTTCAAGGCATAGGTTAATCGCTTTCTGTTTTTCACCAAGTTTTGCATACTGCTGGGCGATAATATGTTTCAAGACAATTTCCTGGTAATGATTCATTCCAGAAAGATTAGGGTAAGAGTTCAGAATTTCAAAATAATAGCGGATAGCTTTTGACTTGTCAATTTCTTCATAAGCGCGCGCCAATCCCCACTTGAATAATCTTGAAGCCGGATATTTGATAAGCGCATTCTCTGCAATCTTTTCTGCCTCATAGTAGCTTTTCTTATCCATATAAATCCAAAACAAGGAATTTATCGCAAGATAAGTACTATAAGAGGATTTATTTACAGCTTTTTCAAGGAAATTTATTCCTTCAGCTCTTTCATCATGAATAAAAGGGAGCCAGTTAAGAGATTCTGTTTTTTTACTTTTCCAATACTTATAATTACCAATACCTGAATAAGCATCTACGAAACCAGGATTTATTTTGATACATTCTTCAAAATTAGAAACAGAATTCATAGCTGAATTCAAAGATGGAAGCCAGCTTCCCATTAAACCTTTATAATACGAAGTATATCCTTCGGTTAGTCCCAGAAAATAATAAGTCCAAATATCAGCTTTATTGTTGAGAAGTTTTTCAGATTGTTCACGGGCGGCATCGAGGTATCCAGTAATCACACGGTCATTATAATCTTCGCCGTAATCATAAGCTCGGGCAATTTCAACAGCGGATAGATAAATCTTTCCCAGGGGCAGATCAGGATATTTAATGTTTAATTTTTCGAATTCCGATTTTGCTGCAGAATACTTTTGATTTATAATATTATCAATTCCTGACATTAATGTATTATGAATATAAGAATCAGGATATTCCTGCGCGGAACATTTAACTGATAATAGAATTAAAAGGAGGATGAATATTTTGTTATAAAGTACCAAAAGTCCTATCACCTGCATCGCCCAATCCGGGAAGAATATAACCTTTATTGTTTAATTCTCTATCCATTGCGGCACCATAAATTATAATATCCGGGTGAACCTGCTGCATTTTCATAATACCTTCAGGCGAAGCCACCACGCATGCAAAGACAATATTGACAGCCCCTCTTTTTTTAAGATATTTAATAGCTTCGGAACCGCTGCCACCTGTAGCAAGCATAGGATCGAGAAGGATAACGATTGATTTATCGATGTTTTTTGGGGTTTTATAATAATATTCAACTGGTTTTAATGTTTCTTCATCACGCTGCAGGCCGATGTGTCCTGCTTTTGCATCCGGAATGATTTCAAGAAACCCTGACACCATTCCAAGTCCAGCTCTTAATACCGGAACCAGAACTACTTCCTGGACAAGTTTAAAACCAATAGTACTTTCAAGAGGAGTTACAACAATAGTTTTAGTGACACTGAAATTTTTGCTTATTTCCACTGCGAGAATATTAGATATTCTGTGAACTGCTGAACGAAATAATTCGGGAGAAGTATTTGTATCCCTTAAAATAGTCACATCTCTTTTAACTAGCGGATGATCTATCAGTTTGAAATTATTAAGTTGATTATCCATCTGAAACTCCTAATACTTTTTGTTACGGATTATTTTATTCCCTAAAGTTGAGGGCAGATTTTTCAGAGGCGAAAGAGGAGGAGTATAATTATAATTGAGTTCAGCCAGAATACCAGCGGGTTGTTTAAGTTTTATGAGAGCTGAGATAAGATTTCCGAAGCCTTCCACTTCCCTGCCCCCGAAGAAGGAAGCGCCAAAGAGCCGGCCGCTGTTTTTTTCATAGACAATTTTACCAAATACTTTACCTGAACCAGGCAAAACAGAAGCAAAACCAGGTTGAACATCAGTTACATAATTTGTCAGAAATTTATTTTCTTCAGCTTCAATAGCAGTGAGTCCAACCGAGACATAAAAATTATCAAATAATCTCAATGAAATATTCTTAATGGCAGGAGATGAAGAGACATTACCACCTGCAGCATTCTCACCCGCAATATGTCCATTTTCATAAGCATAAGAGGCAAAAGGATTCCATATTGGCCGTCCTGTAGTAAAATCGGTTATTTCGGCGACATCACCGGCAGCATAAATATTAAAATCTGAAGTACGGAGTTTTGTATCTACTTTAATTGCACCCGAAGCACCAAGTTTTAAGTTAGCTTTAACAGCAAGGTAGACATCGGGGGAAAAGCCAACCGCATTAATAACAAGATCGGTATCAATTAATCTACCGTTAATATTAATGGCATTTATGCTACCATTATTTATAATGGGAGCTATATTCGCATCGGGGTAAAAAGAAATATTATTCTTTTCGAGGAGTTCTTTGATAAGTGCCCTGATCTCAGGTTCAGCGGAAGGAAACGGATAGGGGGATTTTTCAATTAAAGAAACATTGTATCCTGATTTAATGAATACTTCAGCGGATTCAAGTCCAATAAATCCGGAACCTATAACAGAAATATTCTTAACATTAGACGAGGCAAGAAACTTACGGATCTTTATTGAGTCGGATATATTTTTTAAGGTAAAACTATTTGCAGCATCCTTGAACTGAATATGTTTTCTGGCTTTGGAACCAGCGGTAAGGATTAACTTATCATATTGGAATTCGCTAAAAGCACCAGTTTTTAAGTCCTGAACTTTTATAGTTTTATTCCGGGTATCTATATCCTCAACAAAATGATTGATATAAACTGTAACACCTTTCTTTTGGTAAAAGGTATCGGGATTAAAAAAGACGATCTGTTCAGGTTCTTTTATTTCACCGGAAAAAAGGTAAGGAAGTTCACAGGTTCCGGTAGAAATAAATTCACCGGCTTCAAATAATATCACCTCAGCATCAGGATTAACTCTTTTAGCTTTAGCCGCGGCAGCAGGGCCGGCAGCATTCCCCCCGATGATTATTATTTTGTCTTTTCGAATCATTTATTCTTAAAACTTAAGACGACAGAGACCCCCTCAAACCCAAATTTTTTCCTGATTAGATTCTCAAGGTACCTTTTATAGTTATCCGGAATATCCTTAGGATAATTAGTAAAGAATAAGAACACGGGATAGGTTCCCTGTGCCTGCGTAATATATTTAATTTTAATTTCTTTCCCTGAACCAGTAGACGGGGGCGGATTTCTTTCAATTTCCGGAAGCAGAGTATCATTCAATTCACTGGTAGGAATTTGTTTTTTTCTGGAATTAAAGACTTCATATGCAAGATCTATAAGCTTGTATATTCTCTGTTTTGTCAAAGCCGATATGAAAATAACGGGTATATAGTCCAGATTTCCCATTTTTTCTTTAATAGCGACCTCAAATGTATGTGCAGTATTCGTTTCTTTTTCTATTAGATCCCATTTATTTACTGCAACAATTACGGCTTTTCTTCTTTTAACAGCTTCATCAATAATTTTCTGATCCTGTTTTTCGAATCCTTCCTTTGCATCGATTAAGACGATAACGACCTTAGTTTCAGCAATTGCTCTCAGAGTTCTGATTGTAGAAAAGAATTCAACATTCTCCTCGACCTTTTTCTTTTTGCGCAGACCAGCGGTATCGACCAGAACGATTTCCTGACCATGGTATTTTAGAATTGAATCCACGCTATCCCTGGTAGTCCCGGGAATATTTGTTACGATGCTTCTATCGTGGCCAAGGAGAGCATTAGTTAAAGAAGATTTACCGACATTAGGCCTTCCGACGATTGCAAGTTTAAGGCGTTCATCCGGTTCTTCATCTTCCGGTTTAGCAGGAATATCAGCTGTAATATCATCAAGTAGATCGCCGATCTTTCTTCCCTGAATAGCGGAGATATCATACAGGCGGTCAACGCCGAGTGAATAGAAATCAGCAGCCTGAGGTTCCATCTTTTCGGTATCAACTTTATTAACGATAAGGAAATATTTTTTATTAGATGACCTTAATATTTTCCCGATCTCAATATCGACCGGAGTAAGACCTGTTTTAGCATCCACAACAAACAGGACTACATCAGCTTCAGTGATGGCGATCTGAACCTGTTCGCGTATAGCGGTTTCAAAGAGATCCGGAGAATTAGGGACATAGCCGCCGGTATCTATAAGTTTGAATTCTTTACCAGCCCATTCGACATCACCATAGTTACGATCACGTGTTACACCGCTGGTATCATGAACTATGGCTTCTTTTTTTCCGATAAAGCGGTTAAACAAAGTGGACTTACCGACATTGGGTCTTCCGACAATAACTACAATTGTTGTTTTCATTTAATAAAAATAGTGAAAAGAATGAACTAAATAAACCGAGTTAATTAAAAGCCATACTGAATATGAACTGTAGGGACATAATCTATTTCGGTAATAAGATCTACAGGTTCAAATTTAAAATTAAGAGCAATATCTTTATTAAACGAAACGGCACTCCATACAGCATCTAGAATACCTAAAGCATGATTAACATAAATCATAGCAGCTCCCCGTGAGGCAATTTTATAGAGGTCATTGGCATTGCCTCTCATGACTGCATACTGATCAAATTGAGGGGGGAGATAATGGTAATCGTCAGTCGGGTTAGCAGTATTGGTCCCATAAACATATTGATTCCAGCCAGGACTGTACTGAGGATATTTTCCAATCAATTCATAATACTGCTGAGAGCCATGAATGGGCAGATGGTGAGACAGGCCTAATGAATCTTCAGCAGCATTCAATTCAGCCCAATTAACTCTTTGCCAAGGAGTAAGTCCAGGGGAATTATTTATAGTAACAGGGTGTCCCTTTCTGCCGAGATATTCAGCATAATTAACGACACTCCATTGATTATCAGCATAATTCTGGAACATATTTGTCTGTGCATCGCCTCTTTTATTATAACTTATATCATAATAAATTGAAACTGCTTCAATCAAAACCAGAGCCCCGGCTTTAATATAATTTGTTGTACCGCCGATATAAACTTCGCCAGCACCGGGCATAATTCCTGAGAGTATTCCCGCAAGAGCAACTGATTTTTTAGAATATGATGAAAAGGAAACTTGTGTAGCAGACGTATCTTTGTAATTCGTACTGATAAGTTTTGTATCAGCAGACAAACGGCCAGTTAAATTCAAATTAGTCTGCGGGAAAGACATAACAGCCAAAAGCAAAATCATTATAGACAGATATTTAATTCTCATTTAAACTCCATATAAAATTAAAAATCAAAACTAAAGAGAACGCCGCCATAGAATCTCCATTCTTTGCCATAAGTAAAATCATTCCCTCTAATATTAAGAGTTACTTTATCAAAACCATACGAACCATTGAAGAACACCATGGTCGGGAATAAATAGAAAGAACTCATTTCCAATCTTAATTCAGCGCCAGCGCCTTTCTTAAAATCAGCTAATTTTGGTTTATCGCCATAGGCAGCATCGCCCATATCACCATAGAAGGACATATAAATTTTATCTATGTATAACTGACCGACACGAGAATCAATATCCCTAAAAAGAGGAAAACGGTAAGTGAGATTTAACCATGCGACCTTATTTCCGCTAATGGCATAAAAAGGATAAGCTTTCATTCCGACAAGTCCGCCAAGATAAAAGTTAAAGAAATCCGGGACTGTTGGTCCAAGTATACTACCTAAGCGAATCTGAGTAGTTATAGTATTGTCATTCCAGAGGCGGAAATGAGATTTGAGGTTAAATTCAAGTTGATTGAAATAAAAATGGTTAAAATCAGCTACGAGGTTTCCTGAATTATCTTGTGTGTATTGACCTGTATTGTTAAACTGATTCATTTGATAATTATATTTTATTTCAATCTGGGTACCGACAGGATTTATTTCAGCATCCCTGTAAGGCATTAATAAATCGAAATTATATTTTATCTGGAAATTACTACTTATTAAATAAGTGTCATCAAAAGCAGGTTCAAGCCCGTTATTGTTAGGAAGGATAAAGCTTCCAATCAAGGCCGAATAACGGCTGAATATATAGCGGAATTCAATATTCTGATTTCTGCTGAATATTCGGTGTGAGGCAACAAGATCGACCTCAAAAAGATTATAAGTAATATCCGTAGGAATTGCAAAATCAGGATGCAAAGTACCAACTGAATCAGTATATCCACCTATGTCTGTATTCTGAGTAGCCTTACGTGAAATATTGTAAACCTCAAGACTTAATTCAGGTTTGAGACCAATATCGTATAAAAGGGGTAATTTATTTTTATATTCAAAGACCATAAACAAATCGCGTTCAAGGCGGTCATTTATAGAAGCGCCGGCAAAAATAGAATACCGGTTAAGCATATCATTTGAAGAGACATAGAGACCGGGTTTAATTTTATCTATAACATTATTAGTGGTACTATAATTGTCATATCTAATTAAAGGAAAGAACGTGAGCTTAGAGAATACACCTGTATATTTTTCTTTAGTATAATCAGGAGTCTCGTAATCATTAAAATTTCTCAAACGGTTAATATCAAACTTAGCCAAATCCCCTTTTGGATTACTTTCACCAAGAGGAGGATTATTTACCCAAGTATATTTTTTAGTAGTATCAACCAACGACTGTTCATTTTTAGGAAGGAAGAATATCTTAAATCCTTTGGAAGTGTATCCTGAATAGGAGATATCTCCGTTACTATTGACATTCGCCATAAAAGCACCTCCAAGAACATTGGTGAGCTGCTTTCTTTCATTTGTTTTCATATCTAGGGAATACAGGTTAAATATTCCTGTTTCATCGGAAGAATAAATCATATTTCCATTCTGGTCAATAACTGGATTTCTTTCGTCATTCTTAGTTCCGATGACAATATGGTAATTGGAACCATCAGAATTAATAGCTGCGATATCTCTGGTCTGATGATATGAATAATCAAAAACTATATATGAGTTATCATTTGAGAATGAGGGATTATAAACCTGTTCACCGTTGGCGAATGCACTAAGTTGTTTAAAGTTTTTACCATCAATATCGCAGATGCCGAGATTAGTAGTACCATCCTTCTGAAAAATGAAAGTAATCTTTTTGCCGTCTTTAGATACAGATGGTTGGTTAGCGCGAGTATTAAAAGTAAGCCGTGTTTCATTTTTTGTGTCTATATCATAAACATAAAGGTCATGAACGTTATACCAGTTAGGATTATCATCAGATATTTTTGCATAAACAATTTTGTTTGTACCGGGAATCCAGGTAACAGTAGATCTGACGCCTCCAGTAATTTCTTCTTCTTTTTTTGTTTCAAGATTATAAAGGTAGATACCTGAAGGGCTGAAATAATCGGAAGTTTTATTTGAAATATAGAGTACCTTCTTACCATCCTGAGAGAAGACAGGATAAAAATTACCAAACCCTTCGTCGGCGATCTTTTCTCCGGTTATTGTATTTAACTGAACAGCGGCACTTCGTTTCTTATAACTTTCAGTTACATAATTTTTCCATTCATCATAGACTTCGATACCGTCTTTGCCGAGAGCATCTTTAAATGCAGCATCAATCGTAAAATTGGTCATTTTACCAAGAGCCCTTGATATTTCTTTCAGTTTATTCTCGCCGTATTTCTGAGAGATATATCTTGTTAAAGCAAAACCGGCATTATAAACAGATTCATTGCCGAGACTAGTTTTACCGAACTCTCCCATCTCGTTCCAGGTAAGCATTGTGTTTTCCAGGGCATAGGAACGGAGGATCATATCGCGGTGAGTATCCCACTGGTCATAATCGAAATCGGGGCGCATATTCTGAGCCGTACCTTCAGCAAACCAGGCAGGCATATTAAGCATAGCAATTGGATAAGACACTATAAAATTAGGATAACCGTAGAGGATATCGGGACGTCTTTCAGCTTCGTAATTAAGGACCTGGAAAAATACAGCAGGAAGAGTCCTTACAGCTTTCATAGAAGATTGAATCTCAACCATATGAGTAAACTCATGGGAGATTACATTGCGAAGCCAGTTATGTTCACCGCGCAGATCGAAGTCAAGGGCACTAGCCCATATTTCAATTTTATTATCGAAGAAATAAGTGGCGCCATTGGAATAATCGTCAAGATCTTTTATGACAAAATGAACAGTTTCCGGTTCATATTCATATAAAGAAGTAATTGGTCCCCAGACCTCATCGGCAATCTTGCAAACAACGCGGGCAGTTCTTTCAGCGCCTTCATGAAAGTGAACCTGAACGTGTTTTCCCTTTATAGTATACCATTGAAGTTCCGGGTGGAAGTCAGTAAACTGGGCAAAGGATACCCCGGTAATAATTAATATAATCGAGACTAATTTTTTTATCATAAATCCTGAATAATCGGGTTAAGGATTGAAGTATTATTTAACTACGGCTATCTTAATGACATTACTTTCGGTTTTGCCGCTTTGACCAACTGCTTCAACCCTGGCAAGATAGATGCCGCTTTGAATATTATTAACTTTCCAGATAGTTTCGCTTTCAAAACCGCCCTGGACATTATCATTTAATTCAGCGACAAAGTCGCCGGCAAGGTCAAATATTTTAATGTTAATTCTTGAGCTTTCAGAGACATAGTATCTTATAGCAGTAACCCCGTTATAAACAGGATTAGGATAGTTATAAACTTTATTCTTAGGGAAAAACTCATTAACAAAATTAGAGGCAGAGGCAGAATTAACAAAAGAGCTATTTGCACTGTTACCGTCTGATTCAGTCCAGAAATAAGTTCCAGAAACTGATCCGATATTCCAGCCATAAAAATGTTTGCCGGAATCGATAACAGCAAGTGATATTTTACCATTATCATCAAAAACAGAGGCTGACTCAACATACAAGCCTGAGGATAATGGAAAACTAGTTACATACTTCCCTGTTCCGCCGTCGAGGGCAATTATCCTACCATCTTCTGTAAAGGATATTACTTCAGATTTTTTATCACCCTCAAAATCTGCGCACAAAGGTGAGCCAGTGAAGTTTTTATTATCAGGATCAGTGAACGGGAAATTGGAAGCTTCAGCCCCTGACAGGTTTACAGCATGAATCTGACTGCCACTCTTATAGACTATATAATTTTCACCATCGTTTTTAATGTCTGCCAAAGCAAATGCACTGACGCCTGCAGGGACAGCTATTTTTTTAACAAGACTGCCTGAAGAAATCAAATAGAGGCTATTACCAGACAGCGCAATATTCAGATAATTCCCTGCTCGGTTTTTAGTTAAACCAAACTGTTTAACATTGTCATCAATTGTGAATGATTTATTCTGGCTGTCAATAACAACAAACTTATAGGGACTAGTGCCAACAGGCTGCGGATGATCATTCAAGAAATTAATCAATACAGAATAAACTCCGGCATCAACAGCTATACCGGCTACCAGGTGTGTCTCGACGGCTAACGACTTTTGCAAAGATAGTATTGACGAAGAAGAAGGATCGAATTTAAAGACTAAAACAGTGCCATCATTTCTTCCAATATAAAGGTCTTTTTCACCAGTTAAATCAAGATCCAATGCAGGAGAGCAGGATATAATTTTCCCAATGTTTAACGAATCGAATTTAAATGATGTGCCATCATAGCTGCATATTTTTATGATTGAGTCTTTTGCTCCAAAGAGATAATCAATGCTGTTTAATACGGAAGAGGCAGGTTTGAACGAAGAAAAACCTGTAAATAAAGTATCTGTAATTCCGAATCTATTGGTATGAAAAAGATCATAACCGGACATATAAAACAATCCGTTTTTATCATTACCGGCAGATACAATATTAGCTGTAGAAGCTGGGCCAGTAATGACGGAAGAAAACAATGGTTTTATGACAGAATCGCCGTATGCTAATTTAAAGCTCATTTTATCGGAGGACAATGGAAAACCGGACATGGAGATTAAGCTGTTTGCTCCAGAATGAGCATTACTGTTAGGACGGCTGTTACCATCGAAAATATTTGTATATAAAGTACCTGTATTATTCTTAAAAAAATAATCCTCATAGGATCCCTCACCAGTAACGACATCTCCGGTGATAGTAGTAAACTGATAACCAATTTCTTTGATTCCATTGGCTTCGACTAGTTCAACGCCTCGATCAGCGGGGTTATTGTTGATCTGGTCAGAAGCAATATTTGCATTGATAACATTATCATCAATATGCCAGATAAGAATTCCGCCAGCATAATGGGAAGTATCATCTATTTGTCCCGGCAAGCTCCAGTCAAATTCATCAACATCAGTAACCACACCATAAACCGAATCAACTGCATAACTATAAAATCCTGAAGCATCCTTAGAAAATGATTTAGTGATACTCTGTCCAGCAGAGTTTATTGTAAGAATGGCGCCATTATTAAGCGCATCACGCTGTCTGTTTTCAACAAGGAAATACTCGGATGAATTTATAGGAACCTTTAGAATGACAGTATCACCTGAAGATGCAGGAGTTCGTAATGCAGTCATAGTAATATTATAATTTCCGGGAGAGACAGTAACTGGTTGAGCCCATCCGAGATAGATTTTTTCCCAAGCGGAAGGTTCAGGAGGAAATAGACCGCTATATGAAAAGATGGCCTGACCGTCCATTAGTCCGAATCTTCCAATTGCACTTAAACCAGTATTTGTATTAAAGAGATCGGGTAAACCGAGATAGCTGGCAATGCTGGATACAAGGAGTCCGTTAGTTGTAATCTGGAATAAAACAGTTTGTCCGAAAGAGGATAATTCCCTGCTTTCAGTTTCCGGCATAATCATACTGTTAGAAATATTGAAAGTATTACCTGAGACCGGGAAACCCTGAAAAGAAAGACCAAATATTTTCTGCAAAGCAGCCTGTCCAAGGAATACAGACGGAAGATCTCTTTCAGTACCAAGGCTTCCGGGAAGAGTGATGTCTCTGCCGACGCCAGCATGAAAAATTACAAAGAGGTCATAATCAGCAAAATTTAATCCAGGATGTTTTGCATCTACCAATTTCCAGACTTCAGAAGAAAGATTGCCCATACCGGAGAAATCGGTTGAATTATTACCCGGAGAATAATCTCTTATTGTTTTAGAAACTGTAATAATATCAGGAAGAACAGTATCGGAGACATTGAGTTTTCCATTAGATACTTTACTGAAGTAATTCTTAGTAAAATCCAGGTGTGCCTGGAAATAGGAAGCATCATGAGGGAGAGGGTCTAAAATCTTATTCCCATAATTCTGAGAATAAATTGAGCCGAATTTACCGGTGCCGGAAGTAGAGGCATCATTTTCCTGCTGGAAATCAACCATGACAGCGAGAATTTTCAAAGTAGGTTTATTAAATACCTTCACTGAATTGGTATGAAAAGGAGATATATTACCAGAATACTTCTGGGCAGACAAGCTGCCCAGGCATATTAAGAAAAGAAATGCAATTAAACTTTTCGGCATATAAAATTAAATTCCGCGGGGAAGCCCTTTATTAGTTGTATTTTCCGAACCCCATCCAATAGAAATGGAGAACCTTAGAGTATTGTTAAGGGGCTGATTATCCTCACCTTTAAATACTGAAGTGGAAAGATAACTAAAATCGAAGCCATATATATCATATTTGATACCAGCGCCGAAAGTAGCAAACTTTCTGTTTCCGTAGGCAGGATCTTCATAGAAGAAACCAGTTCTAAGAGCGAACACGAAATCACCAGGCTGGCCGTAGAGATATTCAAATCCCATAGAAGTAACGATACTTCTCAGCTCTTCGGAGAAAGGTTTGTTTGTCCATGACGTAAAAATAGCTTTATAAAACTGCTGAGAATTACCGGCAGAGTCAGTAGTGATCAGGAGTTTTGAGAAGTCGAGAGTATAAGTAAGGTTATTAAAATCATCATCGAGGATTTTATAAGCGAATCCCAATCTGAAATTAGTAGGGATAGGATCTGCCTGAGCTCTATCAATATAATAGATCTTAGGGCCGAGATTACTTATGTTAACGCCAGTGCTGAATCTTCCGTCAAGGAAGTCAATAGGTCTCCACATAGCGGCAACGTCAAAGCTAATAGAAGTAGCGACACCGCTGCCTTGTTCTTCAGCGGTAGGCTGGTTAGACAACTGAGAGTGAATTAACCTAAAGTTAAAACCAATACCCCATTCAGGAGTTATTTTGGTAGCATATCCAACGGTAAGGGCAGCATCAAAAGCATTAAAGGTTCCAATCGGATCCGGAGAATCAGGACCGGTTCTGATAAACTGGCCAAAATTCATATACATAATACTAGCAGAAATAGTACCACTCAATTCTGGTAAATACTGTTTATAAGTAAGATAATCATAGAAAAGGTCAAGGTGGAATTGCGGAAGCCAGTTACTATGAGTAATACTAACTTCTGAACCTGATTGGAAAGCAAGACCAGCGGGGTTCCAGAATATAGCAGAAGAATTATCAGCTAATCCGCCACCGGATTCACCCATACCGCCGGCTCTAGAATCAGGAGCCAATTCGAGGGAAGGTACAGCAGCTTCTCCTTGCGCATAAACAGTCTTGCCTAAAGCAACTAGCATAACGCTGACCATCAACAGCTTAAAGATTATTTTCATTTTTCGTTCTCCATTTTGTTTTCTATTAAATCTCTGAATTTTCTTCATATTTGCAATAAAACAAGCTTTAAATATAAATATTTATTACCTAATCACAGCTAATTTACCGATGACACTTTTACTAAACTGACCATCGGTTGATTTCAATATTACTTTATAAAAATAAGCGCCATTAGCGATATAATTTCCATCCTGATCTCTTCCGTCCCATTCGACAGTAACAAACTTTTCATTAACACTATATTTATCTATTTCTCTGATTAAACGACCAGCGACTGTAAACACTTTTATTTTAACATCGAGCAGTTTAGCAAGGTTCTGCTGAAAAGTAAAAGTTGTTTTATTGGAGAAAGGATTAGGATAATTATAAACGTCGCTGACTTCAAGGTCATTACCAGAAACCACATCAAAGTAGGTATTGGCAGTTGAGAAATTATTAAAGACATCCCAAGCTTTAACCTGAAGTTTATAGTGACCAGGATCGAGCTGGTTGAACTGATAAACTACCTGTCCAGATTTACCGCCTGCGTCGAGGTCGCCTGTGAAATAATTAGTAAAATCAATTGCATTATTCACATCATCATTAAGGATGCCTTCAATTTTATGACCAATACCAGTACCGGTTGTATTAAGACCAGCGGCATCAGAAAGCCGGACAATCAACTTTGAATCAGGGTTAACCAGATATGAATTTTTATATGCGACATCATCAAAATATATATCGATAGCGGGGCCCTGATGGTTGTTAACTGAAGTAGTGTCAGTTCCACCAATAATAACTTTATTAGTATAAGCCAAACCGTCACCGGAATTACCATAAAAGATCAGGACAACTTTGCCATTATTATTCTCATACGAAATATCTTTGGGAACAATAAAACCTGAATTGAATTTACCGTTAGTAACAGAAATTACGCCTCTAAAAATAATACCTCCCTGAACCTGAATAAGGTAATTATCCTGTTCGGCCAGAGCAACCTGTCTTTTAGAGTCAAACACAGACAAAACACCCTGTCCGGAATAGTTAGTCCAGTTAGAATTATCAACTTTTTTAATAGTACCGCTAATTCTAGTATTGCTTAATGCTTTAACCTGGATATTACCGGCTAAGTTAGTAAGAGGAGTGCCATTTATAGAATCGACATTGGCAGAATACTGAGGAATATCTAATCTAAGAGAAGGATCGCAAAAAAGGTGATATTTCTGATCATTCTGGCCATTACGGACCAATTTAGTTTTGTAATAAGCTTTTCCAATAGTAATTGGTAGATTAAGAGTATCTCTGGGAGACCCTAGAAGATAGTCATAGAATTTATTATTAAGTTCGGAATTTTCAGTTGAAAAGACAGGTCTTGCGGAAGTAAAAGCGCCGATAGCACCGCTACCAGTCTTAAGGACAAGTAATTCGGCGCCGCTTTGAGTTGAAGGAATATCGTAATATCCAAAATCGCAAGTAGCAGCGGTGAGGAAGAAAAGCTTGTCATTAACCAGTTGAGGAATAGTAGAACTGTTTTCAAAAACTCTTTCATGAGTCCATAATTCAGGGCTACCATGACCAATGAAATTAACCAAAAGAGTACCGGTGTTAATAGCCTTAATCAGGTCGACAGTAACCCCGGGTTTAGAGCGACCGATACTTGTAATGACAGTAGGATAGGCTCCGAGATAAATTTTATTCAAATCGAAAGATGGAGGGATATGAGAAACGGCCAAAGTTTCAGACTGGTCAACATGGTAATTACCTTCATAGCCATCAGTAGTCCATTGATCATCAGCAACCATAGTAATAAGGTTCTGCCAATTCCCTTTATCCGATTCACTCTCATAAGAAATAATCTTGTCCACCATATTTTTAGCATCATCAGCAGAATTGATATTTAACCTTCCAATGCCCAGCTCAACAAGGAGGGAATTATTATTTAACTCTGCATAAAAATCATCCATAGGATAAGAATAAACCAGGTTGAGGGAGTTCTCAGTTTCCCAGGGGATAATATAATTATTACCGGTTCCTTCAATATTTTTATAATCATAGGTTCCGTCGCCAAAGAGAAGGACATTTTCAGGTTTAATATTCCAATTATTGAAAGCGTATTTAATATAGTTTCTTAAACCGGAGACATCCTTCATGCCGCAGGAGAATTCATTAAATATCTGGTCAATATCCGCGACATAAGTAGGAATACTTAATTTAGGATGGTTCTGTTTAAATGCCTGAAGGCGGAGAGCCTGATCCTTAAAATCTTTAGGAGTGATGATAATAAGTTTAGCGCCGTCCTGAAATCCATGAAGATTTGAATTAGTAACTTCAGAAGGATTTGTAGGAGACTTGAAATTATCATTACTTACAGCAAGGTATCTGGAAATTCCTGTCTTAGATTCAGTTGCAATAAATCTGAATTCGCCGCCGCTTAACATTGAGGGGTTAGTGATAATTTTAGTATTAGCATAATCTGTAACGTCATAAACTCTGATATTGCTGCTTGAGAATCCACTGAGATCATATTCAATTGCAGCGGAAGTATCTTTTGAAAACCACAACAACTGGTCACCAGAAGGAGTAAGAGTTTTATTATAATAAATTTCAAACCAATTCAGATATCCTTTTGAGGCAGGGTCCGAAGCATTAAAAGTAAATCTGAGGAGGCTTCTATTATCAGGAAGATTACCAGTAAATGAACTTGAACCACTAGTGGAATAACCTGAAGAATAATCATTGTTCAGATCAGAAAGATATCCCGGAATGGATGAGTCATATAATGTATTCCCATTATCATCGACTTTCAATTCAATAAAGTTCTGACCACTGTTTACAAAATTAAATAAATAGTCAATTCTTGAGCCGGCAAGAATGCCATCGAGTTTATTAGTATAAGTTTGAGCAACAGAAGTTGAGTTAAATTCATTGCCCATAAAATATCTGCCGCTTTTAGCGATATTTATTTTTTCATCTTTATTATATGCAAAAGCTTTAGTAGTAGACTGGACATAAGCAGCGGGGCCGGCTTCGCTAGATTTATTCAGCATTCTTTTGCCAATAGTGCCGCCTGAAGTTATCCAGTAATAATTCTGACTTGAATAGGGGTCAAATCTTCTAACAATTTTTCCTGCTGTGGAATCATACTCCCAGAAATTAGTGCCTCTGCCATAGAAGAGGATATAATCTGCATCGTGGAATTTGCCATCAGAAGGATCTCCCTGGTAATAAAAGGCATTCTCTACGAGGTCATCAGGAGCTGGTAAAGTAGGGTCTTCAGGAAGGACTTTACCGCCGTTGTTATAAATTTTGATAGTTCTTGGGTCAACAGTATTAGGATCAATTCCATACTGAGAAAGCATAGATTTTGTAATTTTATAAATCCCTTCATCAGGGGCTTCAAATTTATACCAGGTACCTGTTGATAATAAACTATTACTAACAAGAGATTTACCGAGTTTTTTCTGACTGACGGCCTTCCATTGTTTAGCAACGGGGTAATTGATTAACACATCTGAAAGGAAAGCATCATTAACAGCCGGGTAAACCTTTGAAGGAGGAAAAGTAATTCTGATAATAATCTTAGTATAAATTCTTATTCTATTTTCAGCTGCATTGAACTGAACAGGTTTTATATTTATAATCTGAACAGGCACACCACGAACCAAGCCGAACTTTCCGAATGTTGTGATATCCTGACCTATACTATTGAAACCAAGATACTTATCCCCCTTATCAAATTTTTCTACTGCAATACCGCCGTTCTTAACCAGATGCGGAACGGGAGATAATTTTCCCTGAATCTCTTTGAAGGTAGAATTAACTATCTGAATATTATTACCGAATTCATTTGGAACGCCAAGGGGGAAAGCATAATAAGGAACAGCAGGAAGACCTAATGTATTATCATCAGTGAGTCCGCCCTTAATCATAACATTAACAAAATCTTCATTATTGTGTTTAACAATCACAGAGTCGGAAACATTTGGAGTATATTCGAGTGAAATAGAATTGAGATCAGACGAAATGATACGTATATCATTCTGGCAGAAGGATTGCACTGAAAACAACAAGAAGAATAGTAAAGAGATTTTGCTTTTCATTAAATAAAATAATTTGATTTAGTGTTACTACAATAACAGAAAATATAATTAGTTAATCGAAATTATGTAAGTAACAGTTCAAAATATACTTGTAGCAAAAACTCTAATAATTCTCCAGATTGTTAATATTAAAATAAGTAAGCTTTGACTAAATAGTCAAGTCATATGAATATTTTTTATTTGCCGAAAACCCTTAGGGTAAAACGGTAAACAATTATGTATAAACCACTTGTAAAGGTACAATAGTTATCAATACGTAACAAATTGCAAAGTGGAATTAAATAAACACATATCAAATTTACTTTATCACAAGTAGTCCACCGGTCACATACAGGCATATAGAGGGAACGAGCAGCATTTCCAGAGGTAATGGATTGACATCCGAATTTTATATTTGATAAAAATTATAAACCGAGAGCAGATTTATTGTTTTTCATGGCGGAAAGGCAAAATTCTATATGTTCATCGAGAGGAATGCCCAGGTCTTCTGCTCCGGAGATTATGTCTTCCCTGCTGACTTTTGCGGCAAAAGCCTTGTCCTTCATTTTTTTTCTTACAGATTTAACCTCGACTTCATCGACAGACTTAGAAGGTCTTACATAAGCAACCGCGGTAATAAATCCTGCAAGTTCATCGCAGGCGAACAAAACTTTCCGTAAGGTATTATTTCTCGGGACGCCGGAATAGTTAGCATGAGACAGAATTGCATTACGGAACTCATCATCAAAACCTTTCTCTTTTAATATTTCGGATCCTTTTGCCGGATGGTCTTCAGCTGTGGGAAACATTTCATAATCAAAATCGTGAAGGAGGGCTACGCATCCCCAATACTCAACATCTTCATTTAATTTAGAGGCGTAAGCTCTAACGCAGGTTTCAACAGCATAGGCATGTTTAAGCAGACTTTCACTTTTAGTATATTCTTTAAGAATAGATAAACAAGTATTTCTGTCTCTCATAATATCGCTCATATACATTCCTTTAATTACGGATTAAATGAAGGGCACAGATCACCAAGAACACATTCGCGGCATTTTGGTCTTCTTGCAATACAAATTTTCCTACCGTGAGCAGCAAGAAGCAGGGAGAATTTAATCCAATCCTTTTCCGGGATTAGTTCTTTAATTCTCATCTCGATTTTTTCGGGATCTTCTGATTTGATGAAGCCCATCAGGTTTGACAATCTTTTAACGTGAGTATCGACTGCGACAGCCGGAATACCGAATGCATTTCCCGCAACGACAGAAGCAGTTTTCCTTCCAACTCCCGGGAGTGAGTTAAGTTCCTCAAAAGAAGCAGGAACTTTTCCGTTATATTTCTCAACCAGTACTTCGCAACATGCTTTTACGCTTTTTGCTTTGGCATGATAGAATCCAGTGGAGTGAATAAGCACTTCTAGTTCTTCAATTGGAAGCTTAACGAAATCTTTGGGTGTTTTATACTTTTTGTATAAAGATTCAGTAACAATATTTATGCGGGCATCAGTAGACTGTGCGGCGAGTATTGTCGCAATCAGAAGTTCAAAGGCGTTTGTAAAATTAAGTGCGCTTTTGACTTCGGGGTATTCTTTCTTAAGAAGCGAAAGAATTTTTTGGGCTGTATGTTTATTATTCTTTTGGGACATCTTTATTAAAAGCTGGATGTTTAATAAATAGCCGTTCAACCGGCCTGTTATTTAGAATATGTTCCTGCAGGATTTCTTCGACATCTTCAAGTTTGACCCCACCATACCAGATCTGTTCCGGATAGACGACAATTGATGGACCGAATTCGCAGGCATCAAGGCAGCCGGAGGTGTTTGCTCTGACTTTTGATTTCAGGCCAAGTTCTTTTATTCTTTCCTTGAATTTAACCTTAAGATCATGGCCTCCTTTATCGAAGCAGCAGCCTTTTGGGTCATCCTTATCTCTTTTATTTTCACAGATAAATATGTGTTTTTCGTATCGTTTCATAGTTTTAATTTAGTTTTTACAAATATAACAAGAAACAATTTAAATAATATTGACATAGTAGGGGAAGCTGGCAATTTAGGAAATCAAGAATTGTTCAGAATTTAATATAATTAATTTATTTACAGCGTTGACATTGCATCATATAAGATTTAAGTTTTGACAGGTTTTATCTGGTCTATTTAAATAAACCGGGATTATTATGAATTACAAATCTTTACTACTTCCATTACTTTTATTTGCAAGGATTATTTTTCCACAGCAATATCCGCTTGTTACATTGCATGATATTAATTTTGTGAATGATACAACCGGGTGGCCCACATCTCCATTAGCAGGAGACACGGTACGGGTGCGTGGAGTTGTTATGGCACGACCTGTTGTAGATTCTATTAAAGACAGAAGATCGGTTTTATATTTTGGAACCTCATTCGGGAGTTTTATAGAATCAGAAGACAAAAGCTTATGGGGCGGGTTAACGATATATCAGCAGGACACTACAAAATTAGGAACTTTCTTTGACCGATGCGACACTGGCATTACATACGAATTTACAGGAGTGGTTACTCCATACCTTAATTCCACAGAATTATACCTTATTACTACTCCCCTACCAATACCTATTAGTTTAATATCTCCGAACAGCAAAAGACCAGGACCTGTGACGCTGACATTAGACAACTGCTTTAATGCGGATGGAACTTTTAATGTTAATCTTCGAAAATATCAGAATATGTACGTAATGATAGTGCCTGATTCAGGGCATCCAAATATAATAACATCGGGACTTATAACAGGAGCCAGCACATCAGCCGGAAGTTTTTACCTGGATAACGGCAACGGAAGAAAGGTTGAAGTATATGCGCAATCGAGATATTTTAAGACTGCATCATCTTATGCACTAAGGCCAAGTTATACTCCTCCTCCTAATGGGACAATCTTGTCTGCCGTAAAAGGAGTTCTAGTAAATATCAATTCAGCATGGGAAATTATTCCATTATATCCTGAAGATTTAAATCCTAACATCGCGCCATTTCCATTATTTACAAGCTGCACCAGGAATCCCGGAGTAGTTCATCCAAATACAGATGTTACAGTAAGGGTAACTATTACGATGGACCCAGACATACAGAAAGTTCAATTATTCAAATCTGTAAATGATATACTGGATTCGATAACAATGAATAAAGGTGCAAATGCAGATTCAAATACATATACATGCGTTATTCCCGGAATTTCAACAGATTCAGCATTTGTATCTTATTATATAAAAGCAACTGACAGTTACTCTACATTTACAAATCCATACGATATAAATGAAAGCAGGTATTCTTATTTTATATTAAACAACAGCAAGCCGCTTACGATTCAACACGTACGATACAGTCCTTTCGGCAGCGGTTACAGCGGATACAACGGTTATCCTGTAACGGTGGCGGGGATTGTAACAGCGGATACTACAAGCATTCCCGGCAATCACAGTACTAATCCTGCCAGGGTATATATTCAGAACGGCACTACCCAATGGAGCGGAATAAACATAGGATATCAGGGGCCGGCAGGAATGGGAGTTTTAGATCTGAAAAAAGGAGATTCAGTGATAGTTACAGGTACGCCCGTTTTTTCAAGTATTTCAGGAACAAGGCTTGATACGCTGACATCACTTACGGTAGTTTCACATTCTAATCCTTTACCTGCGGTTCATATAATGAAAACACAAGATGTAGGGTATTCGAATTTAGGGGCTCTTTCTGCGGAGCCATGGAACGGAAGCATTGTAAAATATGAAAACATTACAATAGATAAAGCCAATGCTGATGGCATATATAATTACGGTGAATCATACTGCACAGATGCGTCAGGAGGAAATCATACAAGAATTACATGGTGCGATGGCGGAACAAGAATAAATGCAGGGCCAACTTCTGAATTAGTAAATAACGGGGACACATTTTCATCAATAACAGGCATATTAAGTTATACTCATTCAAATTATAAAATATGCCCAAGAAATGATGGTGATCTGGAAGGATATGTTATTGGTATAAAAGAAAATGCTAATTTACCGCTAACGGATTATAAACTGAAACAGAATTTCCCCAATCCATTTAATCCTTCGACGGTAATCGCATATGAAATTCCCAGAGCGGGATTGGTGGTTATTAAGATATTAAATGTATTAGGAGAGGAAGTAAAAACGCTTGTAAGTGAGAACCAGAGCGCAGGAATGCATTCGGTTTTATTTAACGCGGGCGCAATGAAATCGGGAGTATATTTTTATAGATTATCATCCGGTAATTATGTTTCGGTTAAGAAGATGATAGTTCTGAAATAAGGAAAGTTAGTTAGATAAGTAATTTTATTATAAATTCCCATTAGCGGGAAATAAGCGAGAGGCCTAAATTCTCAATTTGGAGAAATTAAGGGTAGAATTGAAATAGGTTAAGTATAGAAAAGAACCGAATTTACATGGCATAGATTTGGTTTTATATAATCGTGACAGATGAAATATCTGTTAATTCGAGTATTTTGAGCTTTATAGCTGTTAAATGTATGCCATTTTGACAGATAGTTACGCCGCCAGGAACCATCCTTCATTTAACCCCACAAATTGAATCTGACCAGAAGGTGACCACTAACTGACCTAAATGTGGCCTCGGAATAAGAATAGTATAGTAAAGGAATAAAGGAGGGACTTTACCGGTATGTACTCAAAGAAGATATAATCATATAATTTGAACCGAGAGGGGAAAAAAGAACAATCAAAAGAGATTAAAATTAGGGAGAGCTAAATTATTATTAGACAAGGAGATTATTAGAGATAAAAACTTTAATAAAAAGATATTAGTAAGAAAAATAAATATGTGGATCTAATGATTAAGTAATTCCGAAAGTCTTATAGTAATATTCTTTTGAACTTTTATATCTTTTGTCAAAGTTGATAATTCAATATAATCAGGTGGTATCAACTTGAAGGTGGAGCAGACAGGAGCTAAAACTTTATCAAAACTTATGAGTCGCTTCTCATCAATTGAATATATATAAGTCGGAGAATGCCCCGGTTGATGACCTCCACTTGATTCAGTATTAAATACAAAAAACTTTGAATCCGCAGTCCATTCCGCTTTAATAATTCCTTCTCCGTGTTCATGATCTTCGGAAACAAAACTTGTATCAAAATAATGGGTTACAATGTTATGTGAATATTTATTTATCCGAATTGAGCTTTCTGAAATTCCCTTTTTCGACTGCTGGGGCTTGTTGCAATTAAATATAACTACACCCATACTATCATTATTGTAAGAACAATTATAATTATTAAATTCCAGAGAATTTTCAGATAAATGTTTTCCGGGCAGAAGCCAATGCCATTTATTTAGATATTCTGCACTCTTAATTTTATAATAATTTTCCGTGGCATTTTCAAGATAAGGTATTCGAATATCCGGTGGATCAGCCTGATATTCGAGTTTTATATTAAAAATGCCATATGAAGAAATTACATCTCCTGGAAGACTTTCTACTATTTGTGGAAATCGATATTTGCTTTTAGGTGGGATTGTTAAATTCTTTGAATCTGCCCCCCCAAGGTTATCAACTCCAATATAATTGATCGAGCTGAATGGTTTGCCCTCAAAGGTTTCTATTAAAAGATGGATAGTAGTTTTATCATTCGGAATTAAATAAATAGGATAATCTGCGTTATTATAAAATGTCGAATAAAGAGAGATTGAATCCTTATTAAGATGCAAGCTATCCAATTTTATTTCTAATATTTCTCTACCCACTGCAGACAACTTTAGCTTATTATAGTAATCCTTTATCTCCTTGATCTGCTCCGGATTGATAAATATATAACCAATCAAATATGATTTTTCAAATGAAAGATTAGTTCCTGCGAAATTAATAGTATCTGTTCTAGGTTTACTTCCATTATTATAAACATGGATAATATGTTTTCCTTCAGGAATGTTTTTAATTATAAAATCCCCTTCTGAACTTGAAGTGGCTTTTAATTGAGAATCCTCAATATCAATGTATGCAGAGTAAATTGGTGTAGAATCATTAGCATGTAAAATCTTCCCCGAAAGAGAGTATAATCTTGGTTGTGCAAAATTAAAGACAATAAACGAATTCATTATCAGTAAAGAATACAAAAAAATATATTTTCTCATATTCAAATATACATTAGTAACAACTAATAAAGATCTGAAATGTTTTAATATAATTAGAGATTATAAAACTCAGGTGGGATGACAAGATCAATAAAATAAACTGTGAGATTGAATTGTAATTAGATAGAATAGGATTTGTGGGGGGTGTTTTTATTTTAAGTATAAAATGGCCCGGGAGAGATATCTCTTACCGGGCCAAATTGAAATTGTCTGATTGTTCTTTATTTTATAAGAATCATTTTCATTGTAGAGGAGTTAGATCCTGCGGAGACTCTAAAAATATAGATACCGCTGGAAACCTTACTGCCATTATTATTATCGCCATTCCATCTTACTGTGAAAGTACCAGCATTCTTATGTTCACTGACAAGGGTCTTGATTTCCTGTCCAAGCATGTTGTAAACTTTAATTGTTACATCTGATGCTTTAGGAAGTCCGTATTTAATCTGTGTTGACGGATTAAAAGGATTAGGATAGTTCTGGAATACTTCAAAGACTTTTGGAATTATGCTTTCTTCATTTGTTATACCCGTAGTACTGCCGACGTGGAAATTGCCTTTATCGGAATAACCGGTTGATTTTCCATCAACAGATTTTGCAGTAACTCTCCAATAATAAGTTCCATTATCCAATGAATTGATTACTTTATTCATAGAGGCAAGATTATCATATGTCCCAACAGGACTGCTAAGATCAGGACTCTTTGATATTTCAAGTTTGTAAGTCTGATTAGCCACCGGAGCTGTTGTAATATACCAGCTTAAACAAACGGCACCTGATGGAACATAAACACCGTTAACGGGGCTGCCAGCCATCGGAACTGCAACTTCACTTGCTGAAGCAGCCAATGAGAACTGCGCTCCTCCGGTTAATATTTCGTCAGACCATCCGGACGGAACTGCTGCTGTACTAAGGAGCCGCACTCTCCAATGATATGACTGTCCTGAAGTTAAGGCTGCAGGGAATTGGAAACTCTGAGCAGAATTACTTGTAACAATAGTATTGGTACCGTCAAATAAATCAGATGCGGCTTTAAGTTCAATTTCGTAAGTAACCGTTCCAGTCGGAGTTCCAAGAATATACCATTCGAGCAATGGCTTTAGATCAAATATAGTTGCTCCACCCAGAGGCCATGCAATATAGGGCTTAGGATTACCGTATTGAATTCCATCAGTATTAAATGAAGCAAATGATGAATAGCCGGAAGCCAAAGATCCTGCGTGAGTCTGAACCTCCCATGAATAACTATTGCCCGGAAGCAATGGAGTAGTCAAGGTTGTATATTCGGTTGAAATATCAGGCGCCGAGTAAACAGGGTTGACTAAATCAGTATTATTGAAAACAGAAATATCATAAGTTACAGGACCGCCGTAATTGCCTCCAAGGTACCATTCCATTTTAGGAGTAGTAACAAAGATAGAGGCATTGTTTATAGGCCATGTCTGAACAGGTTTTGGAGGCACTCCACCCAAACTATTATCTATGCTGAATAAGGCATAAGCAGAATAATCTGAATGAACCGCACTGCCGGTTGATCTGACATGCCATTGATAAGAATGACCGGCTAAGAGAGTAACAGTAACAAAAGTACTGTTCCCGGAAACAGTTGTATCAAAAACTACAGCAGCCGGAGCGGAGACATCAAATAACTCAATGTCATAACTTACAGTTCCGGAATATGCTCCACCGAGGTACCATTCAAGCACCGGGGTAGACGTATAAATGGAAGAGTTATTAGAAGGCCAGCAAGGAACGGGCACCGGAGGAACTCCACCCTGATCGCTAAAAATATTGAAGGATGCGAGAGAGGAATAGCCGGAAGCAGTTCCATTAAAATGACTTTGAACCTGCCAGGTATACGAGTGTCCACCTAACAGAATACCCGAAGGTACGTTTTGATTTGCAGAGGCAAGACCATTGACAGTATAGACAGGGAGACCTGTTGCGAGATCTGTAACAACAACATCAAAAGTAAGAGCACCTTCAAACGGAGAGCTTGTGAACCATCCAAGATCAGGAGTAGTTTCAAATATAGTTGTATTTGCAACGGGCCAAGTAGGAATTGGTACAGGAGGAGTTCCGCCAATACTGTTATCAATTCTAAAAAGCGCTGAAGCTGAATACCCAGAAACTCCTAATGCTCCATGACTTTGAATAACCCAGGAGTATGAATGTCCGCCCAATAAAGCCGAAGTAACCTGATAGTTTTCGGCTGAAATATTATCCGCAGAAAGGACTGCATTATTAGGATCGCTGTTGTCAAATATTTTTATGTCATAAGTAACTGCGCCGGTATATGATCCGGGGAGATACCATTCCAATTTAGGATTATTTGCAAAGACGACTGCATTATTAACAGGCCATGTTGCAACCGGAACCGGGGGTCCCTGTGTACCGACTGTTGTTGAGAAATTCCATACACTTGAATATGCACTAGCGCCGCTTGCATTAGATGCATTTACTCTCCAGTAATATTTTGCACTAAAAGATAAACCTGTTACTGCCCTATTTCCGGAAGTAACGGTAGAATCATTTAAAATAAGAGTGCTGAATAAACTATCTGAAGATAGCTGTACCTTATATGAAAGGGCTCCAGAAACTGCACCCCATACAAGAGTTAAAGCAGAAGGCTGACTAACAGCATTATTTGACGGGGAAATTAAAACAGGTACGGCGGGAACCGGAGGAGGAGTAACCTGCAATGTTGTAAAGCTCCATACCGTAGAAAAAATGCTTGTACCACTTGAATTGGATGCGTTTACTCTCCAGTAATATTTTGTATTATTCAAAAGTCCAGCAACAGATCTGCTGGTTGAGGATACTGTAGAGTCATTCAAGACAATATTGGTAAATAGACTATCCGAAGCCAGTTCAACCCTATAAGTTGAAGCATTAGCCGAAGCATTCCAAACCAGGCTAAGAGATACAGGTTGACTAACAGCCAGGTTAGCAGGCAGACTTAAAACCGGCACATCGGGGATTGAAGGAGGAAGATCGCTTTCCCAGAGACCGCGTCCGAATGTAGCAGCTCTTAACTTTGAAGAACTATATTGAATCTCGAGTTCATCAATTACAACATTCGGGAGATTGGAATTAAATGCAGACCAGTCCCCTGCAGCAGCATCTTTAGTGAAGACACCGATATCAGTACCAACGAACAACCTTTCATTAGTGTTATTCTGGAAAATAATTGTATTAGCAGGAACGTTAGGAAGAGAACCTGAAATATTGCTCCAGGTGCTACCACCATCGGTAGATTTGTAAGCATGTTTACCTGCAGTATAACCAGAAATGGTTTCATAAATATTCAAAGGATTCTGAGGATCAATCGCGATGGCAGTGGTTGTTCCTGTTGCAGGCGAAGGATATGTATTCCAGGTAGTGCCGCCATCAGTTGTTTTATAATTAATGTTATTTTTAATAAAGTATATATAATTAGGATCAGATTGAGAAATCTGAACAACCGAAATATCCGTGGCATCTACGAAACTAGTTAACTTAGTCCAAGCAGAGCCGCCATTAGTAGTTTGCCAAAGATTATTATAACCTATATATAAAGTTTGGGGATTAGAGGGATGAATAACAAAAGGAGTAACCCAAGCACCAGATTCAGTAATATTGCTTTTAATGCTTGTCCAAGTACTTCCTGCATTAGTACTCTTTCTCAGATCGCCATAATAAATTTCACCGTACATAATATTAGAATTGGAATAATCGATAATGCATTCCATTCCATCACCGCCAAGAACATCTGACCAAGCGCCATTCTTAACGAGTTTAGTGCCATTATCCTGACATCCCATAATCGTGTAATTGGGGTTAGACTGGCTGACACCAATTTTATAAATTTGAGTAATTTCAAGACCTTTGCCTAACCAGGTCCAAGAAGTTCCACTATTAGTAGATTTATAAACACCACCGTCATTTCCGTTATAGAGAATATTAGCACCTGGAACGAAATAAAGGTCATGCTGATCGGCATGGACAGTGGAAGTCCAACTGGAAACAGCAGTCCAGTTAACGCCACCATTAGTAGACTTCCATAAATTTATACCTCCGGTATAAATTTCATCGGCATTAAAAGGAGAGACAGCTAAGCATAGGTCATACCAAGCCTGACCGCCGGCATCACTGCCGTCTTGATTGTAGCCGAGAATATTTGGAGTAAGAGTTTGCTGAGAAAAACTTAAACCTGCATCTGAAGATTTATAGAAGCCATAAAAACCAGAACTTGTATTTGAAATGAGCATATAGACATAGGAAGTATTAGCCGGAGTGACGGCAATTACCGCACGCGCAATTCCAGTGGAGGGAAGGCCAGTTGTTATTTGTGTCCAACTTGCACCAGTATTTGTAGATCTGTAAAACAGGCCTCCAGTAGTTGAAGCATACATAATAGTTGGATCAGTTGGGTTAAATTCAATACCGCTAACCCATTTTGAAAGACCGCTAGCGAGAGTCCAAGTAGTTCCGCTATTAGTAGAGAAATAGATACCAAAACTGCCTCCAGCAAAGATCATACTGGGGTTATTGGGATGCATTGCCAATCTTGAGATCTGTTTTTTACTTGAAGTCTGCCATGATAGTCCAGTAGTATTCCAGGTAGTTCCTCCGTCAATAGATTTTAGAACGCCAATTGAATAAGTATCGCCATGATCGCCATCTCCTGTTGCCATAAACATAGTATCAGGGAAGGATGGATTAATGACAAGGTCAGTAACACCCATTGATGGAAGATTATCAGTGTTAGTTACCCAAGTAGCCCCGGCATCAGTAGATGTCCATAATCCGCCGCTAGCTGCACCGATATAAATTTGATTACTGTTAAGGGGATTAGTTCTGACAC